>Ga0265298_10003488_pt1 | contig 20728 bp, 23 predicted proteins | sample AusTroGonzalo_MG_3_FD_193486 | JGI IMG/M metagenome (GOLD analysis project Ga0265298, IMG submission 193486) | Bovine rumen microbial communities from tropical cattle in Woodstock, Queensland, Australia - Gonzalo_01 | ecosystem: Host-associated > Mammals > Digestive system > Stomach > Rumen ... | reverse complement strand
GCGAGGGTAACTGAATCGAATCAGTTACCCTCGCTGTGTTTTTTTGTTTAAGTCCTTTAAATCAGTCCCATTCCAGGGTGTCGCCCGGATCTACTAGAATAACCTGCGTTCCGGGTACATTCTTTTCCACGTCGGCCTTATAGGCTTCCGGATCCTGGGCGATGACCGGCCAGGTATTGTAGTGGATGGGGATGACCACCGGCGCCTTTAAGAAGGCGGCGGCTTTGGCAGCGTCGTGAGGATCCATGGTGAAGTTGCCGCCGATGGGAAGCAGGGCGTATTTGAAAGGATCCAGCTCTTGCAGCAGCTGCATATCGCCGAAGAGGGAAGTATCGCCAGCGAAATAGAACTTCGTGCCGTGGAAATCAATGATAAAGCCGCAGGCATGGCCACCGGCGATACCGCTGCCGTGGAAAGCAGGGGTCACCCGTACTTTGCCGAAGGGGAATTGATAGGTTCCGCCTACATGCATGGCATGGGCCTTGCAGCCGTTTTCCGAAGCCTGGCCTGCTATTTCTGCTGTGGTGATAATCAGAGCGTCGCACTGTTTCGCCAGCTCATAGGCACAGCCCAGATGGTCACCGTGGGCGTGGGTGACGAAAATATAATCGACCTTCAGATCCTTCATTTCAACATGGCCGGGGTTGCCGTCCAGAAACGGATCGCAAATCAGGGTCTCGCCGCCGGCGGTTACAGTGAAGCAGGCGTGGTGGATGAATTTGAATTCTGCAGACATGGTGATTCCTCCTTTAATTTATTATTACATTATAATAATGTGATTATGTTTATATATATTATATCATAACAGAGGCTATCCCGTAAGATGCAGCGGAAAACATTTCCGGGCAGGATAGAACTTTACAGACAGAGTCGAATTGTCTTATAATTAATTATTAAGATGGTTTTGTATAGGAGGATCAATCTATGAGCATGCTAAAGAAAATAACCTGTGGACTGGCGCTGTCGCTGATGCTGTTTCCTATGTCGCTGCAGGCAGCAAAGGCACCTCACGCAAATCGTGATCATAAGCCGGTGATTTCTATGGGAGACCGTCCGGGGGCTGTTACGATTCGGGATCAAAAGCAGAGCACAGTCGAAAAAAACAGTGACAAGATAATTAAGAAAAAAAGCGATAGTAAGTTACGGACATCCCAAGGCAATAAGTCTGTCATAAAAGGAAACACTCGCGGTGGAACGGGACAGTCCGTTGCGCCGAAACGGAATCTTAATGCGATTTATATTTTACCCAAAGGCTATAAAGACATAACTATCAAAGGTAAGGCCCAGGCTACTAAAAAACAGGCGGCCCAGCTGATTGCAGCCAATAATAAAAACCTGCCCATTGGCTGCAGTATTGGTGAAATCGTAGATTTATATTGGGAAGAAGCGCTAAAAGAAGGGATCCGCCCGGACATGGCCTTATCTCAGGCATTGCTGGAGACAGGATATTTCAATTTTGGCGGTGCCGTTGAGCCCTGGCAGCATAATTTCTGTGGTCTGGGGACCGTAGGCGGTGGTGTGCAGGGGGCGGCCTTCCGGACACCGCAGGAAGGGGTGCGGGCCCATATCCAGCACTTACTGGCTTATACCAGCCACGACCTGCCGAAAACGAAGCTGATTGACCCCCGTTACGACAAAGCCCATAACCTGCGGCTGCAGAAAGGGCTGATCACTAAATGGTCCGGTCTGAACTGGACCTGGGCTATGGGTGGCGAATACGCGGAAAAAATCATCAACACCCATCAACTGATGCTGCGTTGTGAGGATAAAGAACCTGCCGGAATGTGGGAGAACCACAAGAAGCAGCAGAAAGAACTGGAAAAGCTGTATGAAAAGAAGATGAAGGAACGGAAAGCAGCAGAAGAGAAATACAGGAAAAACGGCACTAAAAGCCAGAAGACAACTGAAGAAAAAACCACTGTGAAGAAAGAAAATGTGAATAAGGAAACTGCGAAAAAGGAACCGGTGAAGCAATCGGTCAAAAAACAGTAATAAAAGAAAAGCGGAGGTTCCGATATATTTATGCATATCGTTTTATATCAGCCGGAGATTCCGGCTAATACCGGCAACGTGGTGAGGCTTTGCGCCGTGACGGGCTGCCATCTGCATCTTGTCCGTCCGCTGGGCTTCAGTACGGACGACAGGCAGTTGAAGCGGGCTGGGCTGGATTATTGGCATCTGCTGGATATTGATTACTGGGATGACATCCGCGATATATTTGCGCAGTATAAAGATAATCCGAAGTTTTTCCTCACCAGCAAGGCCAATAAGGGTTATACCCAGGTGCAATACGATCCGGACAGCTTGTTGGTGTTCGGCAGGGAGACCATGGGGCTGCCGGACTGGATTCACGAAGAATTCCCGGAGCAGTGTCTGCGGATTCCCATGATACCGGATCCGAAGGCCCGCTGCCTGAACCTGTCCAACGCCGTGGCGGTGGTAGTCTACGAAGCATTCCGGCAGCAGCCGGATTTCGGCGGGCTCAGCCTGACACCTACCTTTCATTCCGGAAAACTGAATTCGCAGTATGAATAACAGGAGGCGCTATGATCGTTCTGAAAGAGTTTGAATTTGATGCGGCCCATTATCTGCCCAGCTACAACGGGAAGTGCGAACATCTCCACGGGCATACCTATAAACTGGTGGTGAAAGTGGACGGGCGTCCGGATATGGAAGGCATGGTATTGGACTTTTCCCTGTTGAAAAAAATCGTGCAGACGAAGGTGCTGCGCAAGCTGGATCACAAGCTGCTGAACGACGTGATTCCCAACCCAAGTGCGGAAAACATCGCCATCTGGGTATGGGATCAGCTGGCTAAACCGTTGTACGCGGAAAACCGCAGGCTGTATGAAGTGGAAGTGTGGGAAACCCGCACCAGCGGCTGTATCTACCGGGGCGAGTTTTATGAAGGTGAATTATGTTAAAGGAAACATTGGAAAATGAAAAGCGAATTTTAAAAGATGTGCAGTCGGAACAGGACAGCCGCAATGTACCGCTTAAACATGTGGGTATCACCGATTTGCGGTGGCCTCTGGTATTGCGGGACCGGCAGAAAGGGGAACAGCACACGGTGGCCACAGTGTCCCTGGCTGTAGATCTGCCCAAGGATTTGCGGGGTACCCATATGAGCCGCTTTGTGCAATGCCTGCAAAAGCTGGATATCGTGAACCTTGCTGCTCTGGAAGAAGTGCTGGACGATTTGAAAGAAAGCCTGCTGGCCGACAAGGCTTTCATGAAGCTGGAGTTTCCCTATTTTATTCAGAAGAAAGCGCCGGTGAGCGGCCTTACCTCTGTCATGGATTTAAACTGTGTATTTACTATGGAGAAAGGGGAGCATTTTACCCAGAGGGTGGAAGTGCAGGCACCCATCCAGACCCTGTGCCCCTGTTCCAAGGAAATCAGTACGTATGGAGCTCATAACCAGCGGGCGACTGCGTCTTTGGAGATTGAAGCAAGCGAATTCGTCTGGATCGAGGAACTGGCGGAAATGGCAGACGCGGGAGCAAGTGCCCCGGTGTACAGCCTGCTGAAGCGTCCGGATGAAAAGTATGTGACGGAAGAAGCCTATGACAACCCCCGTTTTGTGGAGGATGCGGTACGGGAGATCGCACTGCGGCTGGAGGCTGATCCTCGCATCACCTGGTATCGTGCCACCGTCAAGAGTTTTGAAAGCATTCACAACCATAGTGCATTTGCCTGTGTGGAAAAGGGATGGAAATGATGCTGTATGAAGTGAATCAGGATGCTCTGCGTTATGAAATGGAGCATCTTGGGGTACATAAAGCCAGCGTGGAAATCATGCTGGGCAAAGGAAAGGTCACGCCCTTAAAACTGCTCCATGTGCGGACACCGGCGGCCAACATCATCAAGCAGGAGATGCTGGCAGCTGGAGGAGACTGTGCTACGCCGGGCACTGCTATTACCTGTGCGGTTTCTTATGTGGATATTCTGTTACTGGGCAATCAGAAGCATTACAAAATGCTGTTATATAAACTGAAGCAGATGCCGTATTTCGGCATTCCGGAAATCACGGCAGAACTGGAACGGTATCTTGCCCCGATTCCCAAACGTACGGTGCTGGCGGACGGACGCACACTTTGTTACGATTCGGTAAAAGTGATGGGCATCATTAACGTGACACCGGATTCCTTTTATGCGGGCTCCCGGAAATTCAGCGTTGACGCCGTGCTGGAACAGGTGGAACAGATGCTGGCAGAAGGCGCGGACATATTGGACATCGGAGGTGAATCTACCCGTCCCGGCAGCGACCCGGTTACAGAGGAAGAAGAACGGGCAAGGGTACTGCCTGCGGTCAACGCCATCAAAAAAGTCTTCCCGGATAGTATCATTTCCATCGATACTTACCGGGCAGCATTAGCAAAGGATACCTTGCAGTGCGGGGGCGATATCATCAACGATATCAGTGCGATGACGGCGGATGATGCCATGATAGATGTGGTTGTAAAGACAAAAGCACCCATTATTCTTATGCACCGCAAAGGCATTTCCAAAGATATGCAGCAGCAGTGCGTTTATCATAACGTGGTGCAGGAAGTGACGGAATATCTGCTGGGCAGGGCAGCCTGCCTTCAGGAACGGCAGATAGGATCAGACAAAATCATCCTTGATCCGGGTATCGGTTTTGCCAAAAATGATGAACAGAACCTGCGGCTGATGCAGAACCTGAACGCCCTGACCGTTAACGCATATCCTGTTTTGATGGCGGCATCACGCAAAACCACTATTGGCAATGTACTGGGCCAGGAACAGCCTCTTTCTCCGGAAGAACGGCTGGAAGGTACCCTGGCGGTGACGGCTTCTGCCATATATGCAGGTGCCAGCCTGGTGCGGGTGCATGACGTAAAGGAAAATGTGCGTCTGATCCGTATGCTGGAAGCAATCCGGAAGGTGTGAGATGGCAATCTATATTGCGTTAGGTAGCAATCTGGGAGATAAAGCGAAAAACATGAAAGAGGCCCTGGGGTACCTGGCCAAAAAAGATATAACGGTCTGCAAGGTATCCGACTTTATGGAAACCAGGCCTTATGGCGTTACAGACCAGCCGGACTTTCTCAATGCGGTTGCGGAAGTTAGAACAGAAAAATCTCCTGAGGAATTGCTGCAGGTTTTATTGCAGATTGAACAGGAAATGGGGCGGAAACGAATTCGCCGCTGGGGCGAGCGGAATATTGATCTGGACCTGTTGCTGTATGATGACCAAATCATCGATCTGCCGGATTTGAAGGTGCCTCATCCGGATATGCAGAACCGGGATTTTGTCTTGCGTCCGCTGGCACAGATTGCACCAGAAGCGGTACATCCGGTACTGGGAAAAACAATAGGCCAGTTATGGGAAAATTTGATTAAGAACAGATTGTAAAATTCCCCTTGTGCCAGTATTTGATTTTAATAAAAAAACAGCGGCTGCATCGTATGTGATGCAGCCGCTGTTTTTATCTGTGTAATTTGTTTTATTTTGCTGCATTGGCTTTGATGCACTCGTTGATATCCTTAATCAGGGCAGGTACATCCAAGCCATGGGCGCCGGCGCCTTCGCCGATAGTTTCGAACCGGGCGGCCATGCAGCCGATGCAACCTAAACCGTAATCGGCAAATACCTGCATGATTTCCGGATGGGCCTGTACAGCTTCGATAATATTGGTGTCTGCCGTAATAACGTCAGCAGCGTTTTTTACGTCGTTTACTTCCATGTTATTCACCTCGTTGAAATTCAATTGCATTGATATTATAGCATTGTTGTATGAAAAGGAAAAGGCGGGAAACAAAATTTCATTCTTTTTTCAAAAAACATCAATAAAAGTATTGCAAAATAAAAAAATAGCCTGTATAATGGTGGAAAGTGGTGAAATGTGGGGCAAAGGGGTGAAGAAAGTGTTTTTGGGTGAATACCGGCATTCTCTGGACGACAAAGGTCGTCTCTTCATTCCTGCCAAATTACGGGATGTTTTGGGAAAACGATTCTTTATCAGCAAGGGTTTTGACCATTGTCTGATGATATACGATGAAGAGCAGTGGAAGCTGTTTGCGGAAAAATTGAACGTGCTGTCCATGGGGCAGAAAAAGAACCGGGATATTAAACGGTTTTTCTTCTCCGGAGCCGATGAATTTACCTGTGATAAACAGGGGCGTGTGCTGCTGAGCGTCAGCCTGCGGGAATATGCGGGAATCAGTAAGGAGACGGTGATCGTGGGCGTCGGAGATAAGGCGGAGATCTGGTCTGCTGAACAGTGGCAGGCACGGGATGCGGCTGCCGAACAGATGATAGCGGAAGGCCTGGATGACCTGAATCTGGATATTTGATGAGGCGCTTATGGACTTTGCGCATGTAAGTGTACTTCTGAAAGAATGCATAGACTGGCTGGTAACGGATCCGGATGGTATCTATGTGGACTGTACTCTGGGCGGGGCAGGACATTCTGCTGAAATCGTTTCCAGACTGTCGGATAAAGGCCGGCTGATTGGCATCGACCAGGATGAAGATGCGCTGGCCGCTGCATCGGAACGGTTAAAACATGCGCCGTGCAGAGTGGATGTCGTAAAATCCAATTTTAAGGATCTGACAGCTGTATTGCGCAGGTTGGAAATTCAGGAAGTAACGGGAATCCTGTTTGATCTTGGGGTTTCGTCCTACCAGCTCGACACACCGGAACGGGGCTTTTCGTATATGCATGAAGGTCCGCTGGATATGCGTATGAACCGGGACGTTGCCCTGACCGCGGATACTGTCGTTAATACGTACAGTGAAGCAGAACTTGCCGCACTGATATGGCGGTACGGCGAAGAACGCTGGGCAAAGCGGATCGCGCAGTTTATCATAACGGAACGGCAGAAAAAGCCGTTACATACCACCGGAGAACTGGTGGAGATAATTAAGAAAGCCATTCCCAAAGGCGCCCGTAAAGACGGGCCGCACCCGGCCAAGCGGACGTTTCAGGCACTGCGGATCGAAGTGAATGACGAATTAAACATTCTGGACCGGGTGGTAGAGGATGCGGTGCGCGCATTGAAACCGGAAGGCCGGATCGGCATTATCACTTTCCAGTCGCTGGAAGACCGGATCGTAAAGCAAAAACTGGCACAACTGGCAAAGGGTTGTATCTGTCCGCCGCATATGCCCTGTGTCTGCGGAAGAAAACCACTGATCAGAAAACCGGGCAGCCTGGTTCCTGATGAGGAAGAAATTGAAGCAAACCCCAGGGCACGGAGCGCAAGGCTGCGCTTTGCAGAGAAAATTTAGATTAATTACATGAAGGCAGGCATAGTAACATGTTAGCAAGAAAATATAATTATGAAGAGCAATGGTCCCTGCAGGAGCAGGAACGGCTTAATGAGCTGAACGAACTGCAACAGCGCCGTCAGCGTATCCGGCAGGCTAATTATAAATTATTCCGCCGCCGCCTGTTTGTCACAGTGGGGCTGGTATTGGCGATGTATTTCGCTACAGTCATGCGAAGCGCCGCCCTGGTTTCAGCGGGTAATCATCTGATAAGACTGCAGACACAGGAGTCACAGCTGATAGCCAAGAACGCCGAGTTAAAAATCGAGGTGGATCAGCTGAAAGGCCCGGAGCGAATCACGTCGATTGCGGAAAAACAGTTGGGGATGAAAGTAGCCCGCAGCAATATTTATGTAAAAGCCATAAACCAATAGGTTATCGTTAAGAAAGATACTAATCGGATCTTGAGCTTACCTTAGCCTTTTAAAATTTTGCGTAAGAAGGAAATAAGAATTTTGAGAGGCAGCCTGTCCGGGCTGCCTTTTCAATTTAGGGGGAAATCACAAGGCCGGACGGACAAAGGAATTTAGTATGACTTGAGGACATACGGATTTGCAAAGGGGGATTATGCGATGCAGAAACAATTACAGCGTTTGGTAGATCTGCTGCCGGAAGCCAAGGTGATCGGCAAAGCGGATAAAACAATAACGGACGTTACGGCAGACTCACGTGTTGTACAGCAGGGGAGTCTGTTTATTGCTTTGAAGGGCGCCCATGTGGACGGGCATAAATTTTTACCGAAAGCGGCAGAAGCCGGCGCAGCGGCGGCGCTGGTGGAAAATATTCCTGTTGTAATTCCGGAAGGACTGACGCTGGTGCAGGTAAGTGATGTGCGGGCAGCCATGGAGATCATTGCTCCCTGGTTCTTTGATTATCCCGGCAAGACCATGCGTATGATTGGTGTGACCGGGACTAACGGTAAGACAACCAGTACAAACATTATCCGGCAGGTGTTGGAAAGCGCGGGTTATAAATGCGGTATGATTGGTACCATCAATGTGTTGATAGGCGAGGAATCAATTGTTTCTCATAACACTACCCCGGACGTGGTAGATTTGCAGAAGTTCTTATACCGTATGAAAGAGGCTGGCTGCCGATATGTGGTGATGGAGGTTTCCTCCCATGCGCTGGCGCTGAAGCGTGTGGCCGGTATCGAATACGATACAGCTGTACTGACGAACATTACAGAAGATCATTTGGATTTCCATAAGACCATGGAAGCTTACCGGGATGCCAAGAGTCTGCTGTTTGAACACCTGACGGACGGGGAAAAACCGAATAAGACAGCAGTATTCAATGCGGATGAACCAGCCAGCAAGATTATAGAAGCGCGGACAAAAGCACCGCACCTTACCTATGGCATGGGAAACGATAACGATATTTATCCGCTTGCTTACGAAGTTGGAGCCAAGGGTATGCATTTGTGCCTGCATACGCCGGCGGGAGATATGGATCTGCAATTGAATATTACCGGTAAGTTTAACGTTTACAACGTGATGTGCGCGGTAGGCGCCCTGCTGGCGGAGAAGATTAATAAGGCGGAAATCGAAAAGGTACTGAACGGGTTTACCGGCGTGCCGGGACGGTTCCAGCTGGTAGAAGCGGGGCAGCCTTACACGGTTATCGTGGACTATGCCCATACGCCGGACGGACTTGAGAACGTGTTGAACACGGCGCGGCTGATTACCAAAGGCCGCCTGTGGGCGGTGTTCGGCTGCGGCGGTGACAGGGATAACAAGAAACGCCCCATCATGGGCGACATTGCGCTGAAACTGGCGGATGATGTGGTCGTGACTTCGGATAATCCCCGGAGTGAAGATCCGGAGAGGATTATCGATATGATCGAAGTGGCGCTGAAGCCGGTACCGGAAGGGAAGACCGTAACGCGGATCGCGGACCGGAAAGAAGCGATCCATTATGCACTGGCCCATGCCGGTGAACAGGATGTGATCATGATTGCAGGCAAAGGTCACGAGAATTACCAGATACTGAAAGACAAAACCATTCATTTTGATGATAAGGAAGTTGTGGAAGAATACTGGAAAGGGAAACAGGCATGATCACATTACAGGAAGTGACTGGCGCAACAAAAGGCAGATGCGCATTTAGCGGGAATCCCGAATTTACAGGCATCAATACGGATACACGGACCATTAAAAAAGGGGAATTATTTATAGCTCTGAAAGGGGAAACCTTTGATGGTCATGCCTATGCGGCAAATGCGGTGGAAAACGGCGCGGCAGGCATTCTCGCATCTCAAAAGGTGGAAGTACCGGAAGGAATCCCCGTTGTTTATGTAGAAGATACATTAAAAGGTTACCAGGACATCGCCCATGCGTATCGTATGAAATTTCCCAAATTAAAAGTGGTGGCGATCACCGGTTCCAACGGAAAGACATCAACCAAGGACATGGTGGCTGCAGTTTTATCCTCTCAATACCGCGTTGTTAAAACGCAGGCGAATTTCAACAACGAAATCGGTCTGCCCCGGACATTGTTAAGCATTCAGCCGGATACGGAGATTGCGGTGGTTGAGATGGGGATGCGTGGTTTAGGTCAGATCAAGGCCATGTGTGCCATTGCCTGCCCGGATGTAGCGGTTATATCCAATGTAGGTTCTACCCATGTTGGTGAACTGGGAAGCCTTGACAATATTGCGAAAGCAAAAAGTGAGATACTGGAAGATCTTCCGTCTGACGGGTACGCAGTGTTGAACGGGGACCTGCCCCGGGTGCGCGCCATGCAGAAAAAACTCCATACGGATGTAAGCTGGTTCGGGTTTAACGATGCGGATGACATTCGGGCGGAACAGGTTGAGATAAACTCCGGAGGAAGCCATTTTATCTGCAGGGCAGGGGAAGAAACAGAAGCGTTTTTTATCCCGCAGATCGGCGAACATAATGTGATGAACGCCTTATCCGCTATTGCAGTGGGCAGGCATTTTGGTGTAAAATTAAATGATATAAAAACTGCTTTACAGGGAACGGTATTGACAGGCAGCCGGCAGGAACTGCTCCATTTTGACAGCTATACTGTAATTAATGATGCGTATAACGCAAGCCCGGCTTCCATGGAAGCTGCCTTTGCCACGCTGGCAAGGCTGAAACAAAGCGCACAGCTGCCCTGCCGTGCCATTGCGGTAGTGGCGGATATGCTGGAACTGGGAGATACTTCTGCGGAAGCACACGAAAGCGTAGGCCACATGGCTGCCCGGGCAAAAACAGATATTTTGCTGGGATATGGGGCAGAAACGGTGGCAACGATTGACGCAGCCGCAAAAGAAGGGGTTCCGGCTTACCACTTTGCGGACAGGCAAGGTGCGGCGGAGAAACTCTTAGAAATCCTGCAGCCGGGAGATATAGTCTTATTGAAAGGTTCCCATTCCATGCAGGTGGCGGGCATCATCGATCTGGTTTTCAAAAAGTAAGATAAGCGAATCACGTTTTACGATTTTGTTTGGAAAGTCTGGTGCGCAGTATGAATGTTACGGGCATGCAGATCCTGGGGGCGCTGCTAACGTCTCTGCTTGTGTGCGCAGCATTGGGGCCGGTGATGATTCCGGCGCTTCATAAATTAAAGTTCGGACAGAGTATTCGTGATGTAGGCCCTGCCAGTCATATGAAAAAGAGCGGTACGCCGACTATGGGCGGCATTATGATGCTGTGCGGCTTGCTTGTGGCTATGGTTGTCTGGAACCGCTTTACGCCGTTGATCATAATCGCGTTTGTACTGACCTTCGGACATGCGCTGATAGGTTTTCTTGACGATTATATCAAGGTTGTGATGAAGCGGAATCTGGGTCTTACGGCCAAGCAGAAGCTGGCCCTGCAGATTGCGCTGGCCATGGCATACATTTATTATGTGGAGCAGCATGCAGGCGCTTCCGGGACCGATTTGTGGATTCCGGGAACCGCTGTTACGATTCAAATGGGTTGGCTGTATTATGTGCTTGTCCTGCTTTTACTGGTAGGGACTACCAATGCGGTGAATCTGACCGATGGTCTGGACGGGTTGGTTTCCAGTGTCAGTATACCGGTTATGATGGCGTATTCGTATATTGCCTGGCAGGCAGGCGAAGGGGATTTGTGCCTGTTTGCGGCAGCAGTTTTAGGAAGCTGCCTGGGTTTTCTTGTCTGGAACCATCATCCGGCCAAAGTGTTTATGGGAGATACAGGTTCCCTGGCGTTAGGCGGGGCTGTAGCAGCACTGGCTCTCTTAACCCATACGGAAATCCTTCTGGTAATTATAGGCGGGATGTATGTGCTGGAAGCATTGTCCGTTATCATCCAGGTTGCGTATTTCAAGTGCACAGGGGGTAAACGTGTCTTCCGAATGACACCGATCCATCATCATTTTGAGTTGGGTGGCTGGAAAGAAACTAAGATAGTGGCAGTATTTACCCTGGCGAGCTGTGTTTTCTGTCTGGCTGGATTAGGGCTGTGGTTCTTGGGAAAGGGTGGCATGTAATATGTCCGGAATACAAAATGTAATGGTGTTTGGCGCCGGTATCAGCGGCAAAGGCGCGGCTATGGAACTGACGGAACAGGGGAAGACTGTTTTCCTGTATGATGATACACCGAAAGAACTGGAATCAGAACTGACAGCACAACTGGCACAGCATGGCGGTGGGTTTGTCAGCGGTAATATTGAGGAGATATTGGGGCAGGTACAGCAGGTCGTTTTATCGCCGGCTGTTCCCGGGAACCTTCCGGTACTTCAGAAAGCACGTGAAAACGGAATCGAGGTAATCGGCGAAATCGAACTGGCCTGGCGAAATTATGCCGGACACATGGTAGCGATTACCGGCACGAACGGGAAAACGACGACTACGACACTGGTCGGCGAAATGCTGAAGACATTGCCGGTAAAAACCGCTGTGGGCGGGAATATAGGCCTGGCCCTGTCCAGGGAAGTAAAGGGACTGGACAAAGACAGTTGGGTTGCGGCAGAGGTCTCCAGCTACCAGTTGGAAGGAATCAAAGAATTCCGTCCGGACGTGGCTGCCATCCTGAATCTGACACCGGATCACATGGAACGGCATAAGACCATGGAGGAATACGGCCACTGTAAGCGGAATATCTTTGTTAACCAGACGGCAAAACAGGTTACGATTTTAAACTATGATGATCCGGAAGTCCGTACCTGGGGAAAATATTCCAAAGGAACGTTATGTTATTTCAGCCGGACGGCAGCCTTACCCGAAGGCGTATTTATGAAAGGCGGCAGCTTCTTCATCAGGTGGAAAAATGCGGTGAAAGAAATCTGCCATAAGGATGAGCTTCAGATTTTCGGAGCCCATAATGAAGAAAATGTACTGGCGGCCATTGCCTGCGGTTACTTTGCAGGGGTGACCCCGGAAAATATGCGGAAAACACTGCTGGAATTTAAAGGCGTAGAGCATCGTATTGAATACGTTACTACGATTCACGGCGTTCCGTATTATAATGATTCCAAGGCGACGAATACGGATTCTGTGATCAAGGCGCTGAACGCATTCCCCAGCGGCCATATTATTTTACTTGCGGGCGGGCACGATAAGATGACCCCGCTGGAATGCATGATGGACCTTGTCAGTGAAAAGACGGATATGCTTATCCTGTTAGGTGAGGCAAAAGAACGGTTTTATCAGGCGGCTGTTGCGGCCGGAGTAAAAAACATAACTGTAGTGGATACGTTTAAAGAGGCGGTTGACACGGCGTATACCTATGCCAAAGCGCCCCAGGTGGTACTGTTGTCGCCGGCCTGTTCATCCTTTGACATGTTCCATGATATGGGCGAGCGGGGACGCTATTTTAAAAAGCTGGTACACGAACTGGAAAAATAACGCAGAATGGAGATAAACAACAGATGAAGATCATCGTATCCGGCGGCGGTACCGGCGGACATATTTATCCGGCACTTACCATTGCGGATACAATCCAAAAACTTTATCCGGAGGCAGAGATACGTTTTGTCGGCACGACCCATGGACTGGAAAAGGAACTGGTCCCCCGTGCCGGATATTCCATTGATTTTATTGATGTGCAAGGCTTTAAACGCAGTCTGGGTGCAGACACGTTCCGCTCGGTGTATAAGCTGTTCACAGGCCTGGCTGATGCCAAAAAACTGCTGGACAGTTATAAACCGAACCTGGTCATCGGCACCGGCGGCTATGTTTGCGGCCCGATCGTGTTCCTGGCGGCTATGAAAGGAATTCCTGCCTGCGTGCAGGAACAAAACGCCCTGCCGGGTGTAACCAATAAAATTTTATCGCATTTTGTAAAAACGATTTTCCTGGGTTATAAAGAAGCGGACAAGTATTTTAAGGGAAAAGCGCAAAAGATTTTTACAGGCAATCCCATTCGAAAAGAGATATTAAGCCACACGCGATGGGAAGCACTGCGCTTCTTTCAGCTGGATGTCAATAAAAAGACAGTTCTGATCGCCGGCGGCAGCCTGGGTGCCGCTTCCATCAATAAAGCCGCGTTCCAGTTGGAAAAGGCTCTTTCCGGCAGGGATGACGTACAGATACTGCATGCGACCGGTAATAAAAACTACGAAGCTTATAAAAAACAAATGGAGGAAGCAGGCGGATTTGGCCCGAATATCCGGGTTTCCCCGTATTTATATGATATGCCTATGGCGCTGGCTGCAGCAGATCTTGCCGTGTTCCGGGCAGGGGCGATCGGTTTGGCGGAACTGACCGCCAAGGGGATTCCGTCTATACTGGTGCCGTTTCCTTATGCTACGGCCAATCATCAGGAATTCAACGCCAGGGCGCTGGAAGCAGCCGGCGCGGCACAGGTGATTCTGGACAGGGAACTGACGGGAGATATTCTGCACGAAAAGGTAGAGCATCTGTTGCTTCACGACGACGAATTACGACAGATGAAACTTGCAGCCGGACGGGCAGGCCGGCCTGAAGCCGCTATGGAGATTGCAAAACAGGCAATAGCTTTGATTAATAACTAAAGGTGGAGGTAAAGCAGATGTTGGACAAGTACAGACATATCCACTTTATCGGTATCGGAGGAGCCGGGATGAGCGCTCTGGCCTATGTTCTGGTTAAGCGCGGCTTTGATGTGACGGGCTCCGATCTGCAGGCTGGCCATATGGCTTATGAGCTGGCCGAAGCAGGCGCTTTGGTCTATATGGGGCATGATGAATGCCAGATTGAGGGGGCAGAAGCTGTCGTTGTATCCACGGCGATTCCAAAGAAAAACCCGGAACTGGCTGCTGCCCGGGCGAAGAATATTCCTGTTTTTCATCGCAGTGATGTACTGATGGCGCTTCTGAACAGAGCTGGAACAAAAGGGATAGCCGTAGCCGGAGCCCATGGCAAAACAACTACCAGTGCCATGATTGGCGTGATTGCGGCGGAAGCCGGTGTCGATCCCACAGTGGTGATCGGCGGTGATGTGACAGCATTGGGCGGCAATGCCCGGAACGGGGAAAGCGAATGGGTCGTGGCGGAGGCGGATGAAAGCGACGGTTCCTTTTTAAAATTTACGCCCTATATTCCTGTTATTACCAATATTGAAGACGATCACCTGGACCATTATGGGACGGAAGAAAACATTTACCAGGCCTTTAAAGAGTATCTATCCAACATGAAAGAGGGCGGGACCGCTGTCTTATGCCTGGACAACGCCAAAGTCCGCCGTCTGGCAAAAGAAACGGATCGCAATTTTATTACCTATGGGCTGACAGAGGATTGCGATTATTACGCAAAGGATATCCGGTACAGCATTGAAGGAACCGACTACGATCTGTATCATAAGGGAGAAAAGCTGGTTTCTGTGCATCTGATTGTGCCGGGCCGGCATAATGTGCTGAACTCAGTGGGGGCGTTTGCGGCGGCAGCCCTGATCGGAATCTCGCCGGAAACAAGTGCGGCTGCGCTGGCGAAGTTTTCCGGCGCCAAACGCCGTTTTGAAACAAAAGGCAAAGAAAACGGTATCTGGATCGTTGACGATTACGCGCATCATCCTACGGAAATAATTGCGACACTGCAGGCCGCGAAAGAGACCGGGGCCAAACGGATCGTATGTGTTTTCCAGCCCCACCGTTACAGCAGGACGAAACTGTTGTACGAAGAATTCTGTAAATGCTTTACCAATTGTGACAAGCTCATCCTGACGCATATTTATTCTGCCGGTGAAGACCCGATACCCGGTGTCAGCAGCAGGGGTCTTGCGGAATCAATTAAGGTAACCACGGGGCAGGATGTTATCTATATCGAAAACTTTGCCAGAGTTGAAGAACATCTTTTTAAAAACTGCAAAGAGGGCGACCTGGTCATAACCATGGGCGCCGGTGATGTGTTCCGGATCGGTGAAGAGTTGGTAAAAGAGTTCAGGCAAATTGAAAAATAAAATGAGGTAATGATATGGATGCTAAAGAGAGAACCGTTGCTGTCGTGATGGGCGGCCCATCAGCAGAAGAGCAGATATCCCTGTCTACGGGGCACGCTATGGCGACGGCGTTGCGAGGCAAAGGTTATAACGTAAAAGAAATCCGCCTGGTGCCGCATAACTTTTCCGAACAGGTAAAGGAAAGCGGTGCGGATGTTGTGGTGATTGCTGTTCACGGTCTGTATGGCGAGGACGGAAGACTGCAGAGCGCCCTGGAGATGATGGGAATTCCTTATACAGGTTCCGGAGTGCTGGCAAGTTCTGTAAGTATGAATAAACTGACGGCCAAGCGGGTATTTTTAGGCAGCGGCATACCCACGCCGGATTACATTTACCTGCATCGCCGGGACCGCGGGAAACAGGATATGATTAAAGCTATCACTGATAAATTTTCCCTGCCTGTGGTTGTCAAACCGGTATCCCAGGGGAGTTCTCTGGGCGTTACCATTGAAAAAGAAATCTCCGGCCTTCAGAAAGCGCTGGATATGGCATTCCAATATGATGAAGAAGTGCTGGTCGAAGAGTATATTGCCGGACAGGAAACCTCTGTATGCATGATACGGCGGAAGGACGGTTCCGTTAAAGTCTGGCCTGTAGTCCTGATACATCCCCATGCGGAATGGTACGATTTTAACGCCAAGTATTCCGTAGGCGGTGTGGACCACCTGGTTCCGGCTCCCTTGCCGGAAGATGTTACGCAGACTCTTAAAGATATTTCCGTGAAGGCCTTTGAAGTACTGGGCTGTTCCGGAGTAGCCCGTACGGACTGTATGATTGGCAAGGACGGAAAATGCTATGTGCTGGAGATGAATACAGTGCCCGGCATGACGCCTACCAGTCTGGTTCCGGATGCAGCCAGAGCGGAAGGCACGGACTTCGGCGACTTATGTGAAATGATCCTGGAAACCGCACATCTGTAAGGGAACAGTAATCAAATGAGTTCTTCTCAGGAAAAATTGCAGGAAGACCGCCGTCGCAGGCGGCTGAATAACATAATATGGATTTTGGGGCTTTTACTGTTTGCTGTAGCCGTAGTGACCGGCTGGAATTATGTACACCGGCCGGGCTTTGCTTTTGGCGATATCGTGGTCCATGGCAGTAAACAGTTTACCAAAGGTAATATTCTGGAAATGACAGGTTCCAGGGAACCGGTCAATCTGTTTCTGGTATCCAAGAGTAAAATTGTAACGGCCCTTCAGGGGGATGTCAGAGTGGAGAGCGCAGAAGCGCATTATGATTTTCCGTCCGTCCTGCACGTTAATATCAAAGAACGCAAACCCGTTTTGTATGTGGTAACGGATTACGGAAACTACGCCAAAGTGGACAAGACGGCGCTGGTCATGGATATGACGGACGGCATCAAAGACGCTTCCATTCCCCGCCTGGCCGGTGTAGTCTGTGGCAATGCGTTTATCGGGGATACATTGCAAAACGATACAATCGGCGAAGTGCTGAAGTTTTTGGAAAAACTGCAGCCGGACGCAAAGGAACAGATTGCAGACCTGAGCGTTGATAAGGAACACAAGTTAATCCTGCACATGCGATACGGTTTCCCTGTGATCTTGGGTCCTGTCAACGAACTGGCAGGAAAAGCGGAACTGTTTATGACGGTTTTTAATGAGATGAAAGGGAAGAAAGTGCAGATTGAATATATGGACCTGCAATATAGCAAACCTTTCGTCCGTCTGAGAAATCAGGATCAGTAAGATAAAAGTCTTTAAATATAGAATGGCTTGTAGTATAATGTGAAATTAGAATTTGGAATTAAGCAACTGCAAAGACGTCTGTTAACCGAACAGACTTGCAGAAAAGAGGCAGTTAACGATGAATGTAAAGAATAAACATACCAGAATATTAATTTTTCTGGTATGTATTATTTTGGGATTTATGATTACGATGCAGTTGAAGTCGCATAATCAGCACCAGACGATTGCGGCGCAGCGTGCGGAAGAATTGACGGTACGACTGAAAGAAGTGCAGGCAGACCGGGACAAGCTTGCCAAAGAACTGGATGAATACAGGGCAGGCCGGATTTCCGGCGCCGCACAGAAAGAAATGGATGAACTGAAAGCCCGCGCGGGTGAGACCGAGCTCGAAGGCAAGGGAATCATCTTTACCCTCGACGACAGCAAGCAGGCTGCCAAGGCAGGGGAGAACAAGAATCTTTATATTATTCATGATGAAGATTTGCTGCGTGTAGTGAATGAATTACGTTCAGCCGGGGCTGAAGCGATTTCCCTGAACGGACAGCGGCTGATCGGTTCCAGTGAGATCCGCTGTGTCGGTCCGACGGTCCTTGTGAACGAAAGAAGGCTGGCAGCTCCGTTTGTCATTTCCGCAATCGGAAATCCCCAGACATTGGAGAGCTCGCTGAAGTTACGGGGCGGCGTGATTGAAAACTTTAAGTTCTGGGGCATCAAGGCTGATGTTGTGCAGTCTGATAAAGTCCGCGTCCCTGCGTACAAGGGGAACCGGACCTTTGAATTTGCAAAGATGGTAAGTGAAGAAGAAAAGAAAAAAACAGAAGAGAAGTCCGCAGAAAACAAGAAAGAAACTGCCGGGAATACAAAACCATCAGATAACAAAGCAGTTGCAGATGCAGGCAAAGAACAGCCGGCAGGGAAGCAGAAGAATGCCGGAGGTGTCACCAAATGATCTATGCAATTATCGGCCTCATTTTTGGTGTTGTGGGTGGCATCCTGACCCCCGGCTTTGTGCCTAAAATTTATGCCCCTTATTTTTCTGTAGCGCTCATGGCAGGGTTGGATACGGCTTTTGGGGGACTTCGGGCAGCGATGGAAGGCGATTATGACAATGTGGTGTTCCTATCCGGTTTCTTTGTCAACATAGCCTTGTCGGTATTCTTTTGTTATGCGGGCATCATGATGGATATCGACTTCTACCTGATCGTGATTCTGGTGCTGGGGATGCGTATTTTTAACAACATAGCACTTATCCGGCGGCTGTATCTGAAAAAATAATTTAAAATTTTGAAATTAATTTACTTTTTTATTTTTGAATTGGATGGTATAATAACAATAGATAGTATTTTTAAGTAGGGGGATACCGAATATGTTTGAAGATATTATGAATAATCCGGCTGGTTCCAGCATTACTCCTGAGACGCTGGCGAAAATTAAGGTTGTTGGCGTAGGCGGCGGCGGAAACAACGCCGTAAACCGTATGATAACTTCCGGTTTGCAGGGTGTTGAGTTTATTGCCATAAACTGCGATGCGCAGGCATTGCTCCTGTCCAAAGCCCAGAACCGTATTCAGATCGGTGAAAAGCTGACCAAAGGCTTAGGCGCTGGCGCCAATCCGGAAATCGGGCAGAAGGCTGCGGAAGAATCCAGGGAAATCCTGATTGAACAGTTACGCGGGGCGGATATGGTCTTTGTAACCGCAGGCATGGGCGGCGGTACGGGAACCGGTGCGGCTCCTATCGTGGCGGAATGTGCCCGGGAAGCCGGTGCGTTAACTGTCGGCGTAGTAACCAAACCGTTTTCTTTTGAAGGTAAACGCAGAATGAACCAGGCGGAAGCCGGCATCGTAAATTTAAAGGACCGTGTAGATACGCTGATTACGATTCCCAATGACCGTCTGTTACAGGTAATCGATCGCAGAACCAGCATGCTGGATGCGTTCCGTATCGCGGACGATGTGCTCCGTCAGGGCGTGCAGGGCATTTCCGATTTAATTTCCGTGCCCGGCCTGATCAACGCCGACTTTGCGGATGTTAAGACCATTATGTCCAATGCAGGTTCCGCTTTGATGGGTATTGGTACCGCCAAAGGCGAAAACGGTGCGGTAGCGGCTGCGGAAGCGGCCATCAAGAGCCCGTTGCTGGAAGCCTCCATCGAAGGCGCCCGTGGCGTGCTGTTTAATATCACCGGTGGCAAAGACCTGTCCCTGTTTGATGTTACGGAAGCTTCGAATATCATTACGGAAGCGGTGGATCCGGATGCCAACATTATCTTTGGCGCGGTTATTGATGAAAAACTGGACGACGAGATCCGCGTAACCGTAATTGCTACCGGCTTTAACGGAAAGAATCCGGTTCTGACCGGTCAATCCCAGATTCAGTCTCCTGGCTGGAAGAATAACTCTAACTCTCCCAGGAAAGCAACGGAAGTAAAAACTCCTGCCAAGCCGGCGACTCCTGCAGCTCCGGCAAAAGAAGAGGCTCCCCGTAGCGGCATTATTTCCGGGTTCCCCAGAGATACAGGCAATGATATCCCGCCCTGGATGCAGGGACGCTGATTTATTTCATAAAACGATGCGGCAGTGTTATACTGCCGCTTTGTTATATTCTGTCACGGAAAGGATCGTGTACCTATGAGATGCCCGTTTTGCTCTTTTGAAGACAGCCGTGTAATTGATTCCCGTTCCGTTGAAAGCGGTGCGTCCATCCGCCGCCGCAGGGAATGTCCCAAGTGCGGCAGACGTTTTACCACCTATGAAAAATACGAAGAAACACCGCTGGTAGTCAACAAGAAGGACGGACGGCGTGAATTGTTTGACAGCGCCAAACTGTTCAGCGGGTTGCTGAAAGCTTTTGAAAAACGGCCTGTTTCAACGGAGACCGTACAGGATATGGCCCATGAGATAGAACGGGAACTTCGCTTGAAAGGAGAATCGGAAGTAACCAGCCGGGAAATCGGGGAACTGGTTATGGAGCATCTGGAAAAGACGGACCAGATAGCCTATGTACGCTTCGCTTCCGTGTACCGCCAGTTCGCGGATGTGCAGAACTTTATGCAGGAACTGCAGCGGATTATGGCAAATAATAAGACAGAAGTAAAAAAATAAAGATTTGAAAAAATAGTGTGATGGCGCGGCTTGTAACAAGACAAGTCGCGCTTTTGATTTGCGCTAAAACCCCAATAAAACAAAAAAACCTGCTTACATAGCAAGCAGGATATTTTTGCAAGTAACAGTTACTGTACTTTGTTCACTTTTTTAGCCAGTTTAGATTTTTTGCGGGCTGCGGCATTCTTGGAAATAACACCGCTCTGAGCCGCTTTATCCAGCAAGCTGG
>Ga0265298_10003487_pt1 | contig 20730 bp, 18 predicted proteins | sample AusTroGonzalo_MG_3_FD_193486 | JGI IMG/M metagenome (GOLD analysis project Ga0265298, IMG submission 193486) | Bovine rumen microbial communities from tropical cattle in Woodstock, Queensland, Australia - Gonzalo_01 | ecosystem: Host-associated > Mammals > Digestive system > Stomach > Rumen ... | reverse complement strand
CACACTTTGCGACGTATGTCAATACCCAAATTGTTACATTTTTCTAAACTCTAAAAGGCCGGAAGCCTTGATTTTTCAATACTTCCGACCTTTGTGTTAAGTTAATTAGCTAAATGACATTGAGATGCCATCTCCGTGGTGCGTGATCAGGGGCATAGAGGATAGTTGAATGAAAAAAGCATTAATTACCGGGGTGACCGGGCAGGACGGAAGTTATCTTTCGGAATTTTTGATTGACAAAGGATATGATGTGCACGGTGTTATCCGCCGCTCCTCGGTGGATTATCGGGAACGGATTGCGCATCTGGAAGGCCATCCTCAGTTCCATCTGCATTATGGAGATCTGAGTGATTCTCTGTCGTTGGTGAAGATTATCGGGACTGTTCGTCCGGATGAAATCTATAATCTGGCGGCGCAGAGCCATGTTCAGGTTTCTTTTGATGTACCGGAGTATACGGCGGATGTGGACGCGGTCGGCATTCTGCGGGTGCTGGAAGCTGTAAGAATATGCGGTCTGGCGAACACCTGCCGGATTTATCAGGCGTCGACTTCAGAACTCTATGGAAAAGTAGTAGAAGTCCCACAGAATGAAAAAACGCCTTTCCATCCCTATTCCCCTTATGCTGTGGCGAAACAGTACGGGTTCTGGATTACAAAGGAATATCGGGAAGCGTACAACATGTTTTGCTGTTCCGGCATTTTGTTCAACCATGAATCCGAACGGCGGGGAGAAACCTTTGTAACCCGGAAGATTACATTGGGTGCGGCGCGAATTGCCCAGGGAAAGCAGGAGAAGCTGTTTCTCGGTAACCTGTCTTCCCTGCGGGACTGGGGTTATGCAAAAGACTACGTTGAATGTATGTGGATGATCCTGCAGCATGACACGCCGGAAGACTTCGTGATTGCTACCGGTGTGCAGCATTCCGTCCGGGAGTTTGCCACGCTGGCTTTCCATTACGCCGGCATTGAACTGGATTGGATCGGTGAAGGAATCGAGGAAAAAGGAATAGACCGGGCAACCGGGAAAACGATCGTTGAAGTGTCTCCGGACTTCTATCGGCCGACAGATGTCGTTAATCTCTGGGGTGATCCTTCCAAAGCGAAACGGGAACTGGGCTGGAATCCGCAGAAAACCTCTTTTGATGAGCTTGTCCGGATCATGGTTGAAAATGATATGCGGAAAGTGGCAGAAGAGCGTGCGTCTGAACATCTCAAAATGAACCTGGCCGAATATCTGGAAAAAGGCGTTGTGAAATGAATAAAAACAGCAAAATATTCATAGCCGGACGGGGCGGACAGGTCGGTTCGGCTATTGAAAGAAAGTTCCGGGCGGAGGGATATGAAAACATCGTCGGCCTTCGATCCCGGGAACTGGACATGCGGGAGCAAAGCCTGGTACGTGAGTATTTCGAGAAGGAAAGGCCGGAATATGTGATTCTGGCAGCTGCCAAAGTCGGCGGTATTATGGCAAATATGCAGGCGCCGGCAGAGTTTCTGTATGACAACCTGGCGATTCAGAATAATATCATTGAGTGTTCTCGTGTCTATGACGTGAAGAAGCTGCTGTTTCTGGCGTCTTCCTGCATTTATCCCCGGCTTTCTCCCCAGCCTATGAAAGAAGAATATCTGATGGACGGAAAAGTCGAGCCGACCAACGAAGGATATGCTATTGCGAAGATCGCCGGACTGAAGCTTTGTGAAATGTATAACAGACAATATGGCACGGATTATATCAGCGTGATGCCATGCAATATCTATGGATACGGGGATAATTTCAGTCCGACACGATCCCATGTGGTTGCCGCATTAATACGAAAAGTGCATGAGGCCAAGATGACCGGTGCGAAAACCATCCCTATGTGGGGAACCGGGGCGGTCCGGCGGGAGCTGATGTTTGTAGACGATCTGGCGGATGCGTGCTTTTATCTTTTCAATACTTATTCCGGGAATGATTTCTTTAATGTGGGAACCGGAACAGACGTCAGCATCCGGGAACTTGTTGAAATGATCATGGATGTGGTGGATTATCATGCGGGTCTGGAATTCGATCCGACCAAACCGGACGGAATGCCTCAAAAGCTGATGGATGTTTCCAGACTTGCCGAAGCAGGCTGGACGGCAAAAGTCAGCCTGCAGGAAGGGCTGAAGAGAACTTACCGTTATTTCGTGGATGTGGTTCTTCCGGCAGAAAAGAGAGTATGATAATAAAAGAGCAGGAGCGAGTGATATGAGATACAGTCTATCCAACGACACATGGGACCGGGAGGAAATCAATGCCGCTCATAAAGTGATAGATTCCCGTTTTTTCACAATGGGGAAAAACGTGCAACAATATGAGAAAAGCTTCGCGGAACAATTCGGATCAAAGTATGCCGTGATGTCCAATTCAGGATCCTCTGCAAATCTTTTGATGATGGCGGCACTTCTTTATTCCGGGAGGTTAAACCGCGGAGACGAGATCCTGGTTACGGCTGTGTCCTGGAGCACGACTTACTTCCCGATCAGCCAGATGGGATTCAAGATCCGTTTTGTGGATATTGACCTGGACACACTGAATGTCGATCCTGACGCGCTGGAAGCAGCAATTACCCCGGCGACCAAAGCGGTCCTGCTGGTCAATCTTCTGGGGAACCCCAATGAGTTTGACAGAATACAGAAGATCTGCGAGGTACATGGACTCATCATGCTGGAAGACAACTGCGAGTCCATGGGCGCGGAGTATCGCGGAAAAGCAGCGGGAACATTTGGATTGATCGGTTCTTTTTCGACGTATTTCTCTCACCATCTTTGCACGATGGAAGGTGGAATGAATGTCACAGATGACGAGGAACTGTATCACTATATGCTGTCGATTCGTTCTCATGGCTGGACCCGCCATTTGCCGGATGATTCGAAGATCTACAAAAAGCTGAACGACCCATTCTATGAGAGTTTCAATTTCATCATGCCCGGATTTAATGTGAGACCGCTGGAGATCGAAGCGGCGACAGGAATTGAACAGCTTGAAAAACTGGACGCATTTATCGATCAGCGAAGAGAGAACGCGGCACTGTTCAAATCACGTATTATGGCGGAGACTTCATTTCGCACGCAACGGGAAACCGGAATGTCATCCTGGTTTGGGTTTGCAATCATCCTGCCGGAAGAAATCGCGGGCAAACGGAATCTATTCACGGATGCCCTGCGAGCGAACGATATTGAAGTCAGACCGATTGTTGCCGGGAATTTTACACGGCAGAAAGCGCTCAAATATCTGGATTACTCAATCAGCGGCGAATTGAAGAATGCTGATTACGTCCATGATAATGGTTTTTTTGTCGGTAATCATTCTATTGAGATGAGCGAGAACATCAACCTGTTGATTGACGTCCTGAAGTCGGTGAAAGCCTGATGAATATAATCCTTTTAAGCGGCGGAAGCGGAAAAAGATTATGGCCTTTGTCCAACGACGTCCGCAGCAAGCAGTTTATTAAGATCTTCAAAAATGAAAACGGTTCATATGAATCCATGGTGCAGCGGGTTTACCGCCAGATCCGGACGGTTGATCCGGAAGCAACGGTGACGATAGCAACGAGCAAATCACAGGTTTCTGCCATTCATAATCAACTTGGCGAAAACGTCGGGATCAGCATTGAACCATGCAGGAGAGACACATTTGCCGCAATAGCCCTTGCGACCGCTTATCTTCATGATGTGAAAGGTGTGGCGGAGGACGAAGCGGTTGCGGTCTGTCCGGTGGATCCGTATGTGGATCAGGCCTACTTTCAATGTGTCAGGGATATGGTTCGTATTGCCGAGCAAGGGACGAAGAATCTTGTTCTGATGGGTATACAACCCACATATCCTTCTGAAAAGTACGGTTATATTATCCCATCGGATTCAAACAAAGAACAAAAATATACTTTTACGGAAAAACCAACCAAGGAAAAGGCCGCAGAGTATATTCAACAGAGTGCGCTCTGGAACGGCGGAGTGTTTGCATACAAACTCAGATACGTGCTTGAAAAAGCGAAGGAGCTTCTTGGAAGCGCGGATTATCAGATATTATTCAACAACTATGCCAATCTGAGAAAAATCAGTTTCGATTATGCTGTTGTTGAACAGGAAGAATCGCTGGAAGTTGTTCGATATGACGGTTCGTGGAAAGATCTGGGAACCTGGAATACACTTACCGAAGCCATGGAAGAAGCAGTAACAGGGAATGGAATTCTGAACGAAAGCTGTGAAAATGTTCATGTCGTGAATGAATTGGGCATACCGATTCTTGTTATGGGAGGCAAGAACCTTATTGTGAGCGCTAGCCCGGAGGGAATCCTTGTATCTGACAAAGAGCAGAGTTCATTTATCAAACCGTTTGTGGATGACATTGACCAGCAAATCATGTTTGCGGAAAAGAGTTGGGGCAATTACAGAGTGCTGGATGCGGATAAGAACAGCATGATTGTAAAGGTGACTTTGAACCCGGGACATCAGATGAATTACCACAGTCATGAAAAAAGAGATGAGAACTGGACGGTTATCAAGGGTACTGGGGAAGTCATTATAAACGGAAAGAAACAAACAGTAAAAACCGGTGACGTAATCAATATGCCTGCAGGAACGAAGCACATGGCAAGAGCGGGCAAAGAAGGTCTTCAAATGATTGAAGTGCAGATGGGATCGGAAATTAATGTCGCAGACAAGAAGAAGTGGCAAAATCAGCTTACTACCCACATCATATCTGAAAGCCAGGAAAATTGAAGCGAGAGGGGATTTCCTGACTGACAGCGAAGCAATTACAGACGCGACAAATGCAAAAGCTGTTATCCTGGTTGAAGAAAAAACTACTCCCTGAACAAAGAAATTCCACAGATGGCGGAGAAACTGATGATCAGTCAGGCGGAAGTAATCGGAGCAATTGTAATATGATATTTGTCGCCAAGGGGGCTCCCGTGGAACCACTGATCAGTATAATTATACCGGTTTATAATGTTCTCCCATACTTGAGGGAAGCTCTTGACAGTATTATTCATCAAACATGGAAGAAGCTCGAAATCATTGTTGTTGATGATGGATCTATGGATGGTTCCGGTGAAGTTTGCGATGAATATGCGATCGATCCAAGGGTCAAAGTAATCCATCAGGAAAACCGGGGATTGAGCGGAGCCAGAAATACCGGTCTTGATCATATGACAGGTGAATATGTAGCTTTTCTGGATCCGGATGATGCGTTCCATCCAGAGATGATAGAACGATTATATGATGCAATGTATCGGAGCGGTGCGGAATTGGCACTTTGTGATTATGATACATTTATAACGGAAGGGCCTTTAACGGCGGCCAAAAAGAAAGAGAGCGTCAGTTTTCGGAAAGAAGAAGTATTATCCAGGCAGGAAGTACTCCGGATACTGGCAGCAGGCAAGTATCCCATGGTTGTCTGGAATAAATTGTATTCAGGTTCACTATGGAATGATCTCTGCTTTCCGGTAGGACTGGTTTATGAAGATGTGAGAATTGCACCGTTAATTCTTGAGCAATGCAGCCACATAATAATCACTCCGCAGATGCTCGTACACCATCGGAGGAGACCGGGCAGTATTACGCAAGTATATTCTCTTAAAAACACTAGGGACTATTTTGACGCGTTTATATCAGTATTTGACTCCCTGAAAAGAATGCAGCCATCCTTATCGGATGAGTGTATCGAGACATGCCGTGAAAAGGTACTGCGAATGATGATATTACGGTGGGGCCTGTTCAGAAAGAAAGGGAATACCCCTGAAGAGATTGATGCTTTGCGTGCGGCAATTCTTGACTTCGCAGAACATGAAACAGAATTCATGCGATTGAAAACAAAGGCAGTCTGGTGGATGTTTCAACACAGCCCGGGAATACTGAATGGAACCCATACTTGTTACCGAGGATTATTACGAATCCGGACTTCTGTGATCAACTGGAAGAAAGCAACTAACAAGGCGGAGTGATGATGGACAGGAAAATGAACATTGCTATGCTTGGCCATAAGCGGATTCCCAGCCGCGAAGGGGGCATAGAGATTGTTGTCGAGGAATTGGCTTCCCGTATGGTTGAGCGAGGCCACAGCGTCACCTGCTACAGCAGAAAAGGACATCATGTCAGCGGTGCCGAATTTGATAGCAAGGTGGGCAATTCATATAGGGGAATCAGAATTAAACGGGTCCCCACAATCAACAGAAGAGGATTTGCTGCGTTATCTTCATCTCTGTTTGCTTCACTCCGTTCTGCATGGGGGAAATATGATGTGGTGCATATCCACGCAGAGGGTCCGGCGGCTATGTGTCTTATTCCGAAACTGCACCGAAAAAGCGTCGTAGTAACGATTCACGGCTTGGATTGGGGGCGTGAAAAATGGAGCGGAATGGCAACAAAATACATTAAGTATGGCGAAAAGCAGGCAGTCAAATATGCTGATCAGATTATTGTTCTGAGTCGCAGTGTTCAGGAATACTTCAAAAAGGAGTACGGACGGGATACAATCTATATCCCGAATGGCGCAAATCAGTCAACAAAGGTGGAAGCTGAGGAAATCACGAAGCGGTGGAACCTGAAGAAAGACGATTACGTTTTATTCCTCGGGAGGATGGTTCCGGAAAAAGGCCTGAGGTATCTGGTTGATGCATGGAAGGGAATAAAGACGGACAAAAAACTGGTGATTGCCGGCGGGAGTTCAGACACACAGGAATTTATTAATGATCTTAAAAAGAAAACCGGCAGCAATGTGATCTTTACTGGTTTCCGGCAGGGGCGCATTCTCGAAGAATTATATTCCAACGCATATCTCTTCTGCCTGCCATCTGATCTTGAAGGTATGCCGCTGAGCCTTCTGGAAGCCATGAGTTATGGGAATTGCTGCCTCGTATCTGACATTCCGGAGTGTACGGAAGTTGTCGAAGATAAGGCCGTAACATTCAGGAAATCGGATGCGAACGACTTAAGAAAAAGACTGCAGGAACTCCTGGATAATCCGCAGCTTGTAGCGGAATATAAAGCAAAAGCTGCGGAGTTTATTACGAAAAAGTACAATTGGGATGATGTGGTGGACCAAACGCTGGAAGTCTACAGGAAACAACTGAAGGACTGACTCGCAAAGCGTCACCGGAACGGCAGAGAATGAAAGTCTTAATGATTAACAAATTTCTCTATCCAAACGGCGGATCAGAGACATATATGTTTAAGCTCGGGGAGTATCTGACGTCTCGTGGCCATGAGGTTCAATACTTTGGTATGGAACACGAGGATCGCTGTGTTGGGAACAGGGCGGAAATATACACCTCAAATATGGACTTTCATCATGGCTCCAGTTTGTCAAAGCTCACATATCCGGTTAAAACCATTTACAGTAAAGAAGCCAGGAAGAAAATCAGATTGGTTTTGGAGGATTTCAGGCCGGATGTGGTTCACCTGAATAATTTCAATTATCAGTTGACACCTTCCGTAATCTTGGAAACCGTACAGTGGAGAATGGAGAACAACCTTTCCTGCAGAATTATCTACACGGCCCATGATTATCAGCTTGTCTGCCCGAACCATATGCTCAACAATCCCAATACCCGGCAGAACTGCGAGAAATGCATCGGCGGACACTACGTGAACTGCCTGAAAGGAAAATGCATTCACGGTTCAACGGCAAAGAGCGTGATCGGAGCGGCAGAAGGATATTTCTGGAAATGGCGCAGGATCTACAGGTATATCGATACGGTGATTTGCTGTTCCTGCTTCATGAAAACCAAAATAGATTCTAATCCACTGCTTTTCGGAAGGACAATAGCGCTGCATAATTTTATTGACAAGGCAGATTATAACAGCATTAATCCCCCCAAAAAGGATTATGTACTATACTTTGGGCGCTTTTCCGAAGAAAAAGGTATAAATACCCTGCTTGATGCCTGCGGAGAACTGCCGGAAGTCAAATTTGTATTTGCAGGGACAGGACCGTTAGAAGATAAACTGCGAGGCATAACGAATATTCGAAATGTAGGTTTCCAGACGGGTACAGCCTTGGAAAAGCTTATTCGTGAAGCGCGGTTTTCGGTTTATCCTTCCGAATGGTATGAAAACTGCCCTTTTTCCGTCATGGAAAGCCAGATGTATGGTACTCCGGTTCTTGCTTCTGATATCGGCGGAATTCCGGAACTGATTCAGCCCGGGAAAACCGGAGAACTGTTTGCTTCGGGCAATAAGGAAGAATTGAAGCACAAAATATGGGAATTGTGGGCGGATCCGGAGAAGACAAACCGATACAGTGATAATTGCAGGAATAATGGATTTTTGGATATTGACCAATACGGAGTAATCCTCATGAGTATTTATGAAGGGAAAAGCTTTGATGGCCCGAACTGAAAAGAAGCTGAACGGTACAGTGATTGTGACATACCGTTGCAATGCCCGCTGTTCCATGTGCAACCGGTACAAGGCGCCTTCAAAACCCGAAGAAGAGCTGAGTATCGAAACAATCAGAAAGCTGCCCAGGATGTATTTTACGAACATTACCGGCGGCGAGCCTTTTATCAGGCAAGATCTTCCGGAAATTGTTCGGGAACTGTATAAACTATCAGACCGGATTGTCATTTCAACAAATGGCTTTTTTACAGACCGGATTATTGCTCTTGCAAAGGAGTTCCCACAGGTCGGGATCCGGATTTCCATTGAAGGTCTGGAAAAAACAAATAATGAAATCCGCGGCCTGGAGAACGGATATCAACGTGGGTATCAGACACTGAAAAAACTGCGCGAGATGGGAATGAAGGACGTCGGATTCGGCATGACGGTGCAGGATAAGAATGCGCCTGACCTTGTTCCGCTTTATGATATTTCCGATGAGATGGGCATGGAATTTGCAACGGCTTCCCTCCACAATTCATTTTATTTCGTGGAATCAAAAAACATTATCAAAGATCGCCCCATGGTGGCCGGAAACTTTGAAGCGTTAATCAATAAACTGCTGAAAAGCAACGAGCCGAAGAAGTGGTTCCGCGCCTATTTTAATCATGGCCTGGTTAATTATATCTACGGACAACCCAGACTGCTGCCCTGCGACATGTCTTTTGACACTTTCTTTATTGATCCATATGGAGATGTGATGCCCTGCAATGGAACAAAAGAAAAGGAAGTCATGGGGAATCTGAACACTCAGACCTGGGATGAACTCTGGAACAGCCCGGAAGCAGAAGCGATCAGAACAAAGGTCCGTCATTGTGACAGACAGTGCTGGATGATTGGGTCCGTATCTCCGGCGATGCATAAGTATATCCGGAAACCTGCCTGGTGGGTATTCAGACATAAAGTCAAAGGACTGTTCAGCAGTCATCCGTACAGCATGTATGAGAATAGGATTTGCCGAGATTACAGGGACGGGAAAGTAACTAAAGAACAGCTTGACAGATGCAGCACCTGCGATCTGAATGCGGCGATCAATGATGGCCTGAGCGAGGTATCAAAAGCACAGTTGGACGGAAAAACCGGCGAAGAGATTGTTGATGCAGATATTATGGAACAACTCCGGGAAGTGAAAAAAAGGCAGAAGAATGGTTAGTAAAGACACAAAACTGGCAATGATCGGAAAAACAATGATTTGGATTCTGCTGTCTTTCCTTGCTGTTGGGGGGGTGAGCTACAGAAATTCAAATAAATCTGTCTGGGAATGGATTCTGCTCATTGTTTGTTCATTTTTAGTTGTTGGTCTGGGATTAACAGGAATAAGTGTCGGCTGGAAGCACATAAGTTCCAAAATCTTTGTTGAGAAAAGGAATAGATCAAGGAAACTTTACTGGTCCTGTATCTTTGTCATTTTAATCCCTCGGATATTGTTGCTTCTTCATTTGTGGCCGGGGACATTGAGTTGTGATACTCCCGGGCAATTGATGCAAGCTATGTTTGATTCGCCTTTTGAAAACCTGAATCCGTTGATTCAAACGCTTTTCCTGACTGTCTTTGTTCAAATCGGGAAAATGATCAGCAGCGTCAGCGCCGGCATCACTTTATACACCGTATTCCAATTGCTGTCCTATGCACTGGTATCAGCTTACACAATTCACGCTTTATGGAAAAAAGGCATATGCAAACCTCTGTTGTTGGTCTTTCTATTGTTCTTTGCCTTGAATCCTGTAAATCTGGAATATTCAGTCGGAATGTGGAAGGATACCTTTTTTGCGGTAGCTTTTCTCGCGGTAATGACTTTCGTTTATGATCATCTCGATGAAAAGTTATCAGCAAAGAGCAGAATACTCTTTATTAGTCTTGTCTTTATTTGCTCATTGAGTAGAAACAGCGCATGGAGTGCTTTTATTTTCTTTTTTGTAGTCCTTTTTCTGTTTTCTGTAAAAACCGGAAAAAACCATTTAAAGACAATCTCTATATTTGGAACTATAGCAGTTGTATCAGGATTGTTGGTACAATTCATCTTATATCCGTTTCTTGGGATTTCTAATTCCCATTCGTATTTTGGAATATCCATTCCAATGCAACAGATGGCACGCACAATAAAAGATAATGATATAGATCAGAATACAGAAGGAGAGATAAAGAAGTATTGCAAGGATGGTGTTGAGCTCCATGATATTGCGGAAGCGTATAATTATGCTCTTGTGGATCCGATAAGAGCAAAGTTCAACAGCAACGTATTGAAGCAAGATATGCTTGGCTTCCTTAAGTTGTGGCTTAAGTTAGGAGCCAGATACCCAAAGTCATATATGAAAGCTTTTATAGATCATACAATTCCAATATGGTGGCCCGGAGAAGGAACTTGGCAGTGGGATAATCGTATTTTTGAAAACGCATATGGTGTCGTCAGAGAATCAAAGATAACACATAGTATCACGGAAATCATACAAAAAATCTTAAAAATGGTATTACCGGGGTACACAATCATCAACCGTGGCGGCATGGTGTTGTGGTTTGTATTGATAGGAATGTTTCTTAATTTGAATAGCGGTAATACACTCGGAAACATTTTTTATATGCCGTTTCTGATTATATTCGCCGGATTATTATTGTTTTCATTTGCACCGTTGTTCAGGTATATGTATGCTGCCTTTGTTGTGCAGCCACTGTTTTGTGGCTTTCAAACAATACCGGTTATACCAGGGAACACGCCGAAATAAGCAGAACAGGGAATAAGAGATGAGCTGTATGGATTGCATTGAGAAAGAATTTCCAATGATGGACTCAGAGGATCGAAGACTGTCTCATTTGCAGGAATGTGAATTGATTCTGGCGGAAGAGTTGAAAAGGATATGTGAACTGTATCATCTGAAGTATTTTCTTGTGGCAGGAAGCATGCTGGGGGCTGTCCGCCATCAGGGATTTATCCCCTGGGATGATGACATGGACTTCGGGATGCCCAGGGCTGATTATGAAGAATTCCTGAAAATGTGCAAAAAGGAGCTAGGTAGTAGTTACAAAATTACAAACTGGGAAGAAGATACAGATTTTCCTTTTTCATATAGTAAACTAGTACTGAAAGATACATCCATTCGGGAGGAATTCAGTCCGAAAGATTTGAAGAATAACGGCATTTTCATTGATATATTTCCATTTGACAAAGCTCCTGATACAAAGGTGGAACAACGGAAACAGGCAAGGAGGATTTTCTATTTACGAAGAGCATTATGGTTAAAGAAAGGATATGGAAGAGTAATTACTTCGCATGGAGTAAAGAATGCATTAAAGTATTATCTATCCAGGATAATGGTTGTATTTCTCCCATATGCATTGTTAAAGAGCTGCTTCAGTAAAACAATCAAGAAATACAATAAAACAAACTGTAACAAAATGGCTATGGACTGCCAGTATCCGTACACAAAGAACATTATAGATAAACATTGGATGGATAATCTTGTTTTATACGATTTTTCAGGTAAATTATTTCCGGGCTTCAGAGATTATGATCCATATTTGAAAAGAATATATGGTGATTATCTTGAACTGCCAAAGAAAGAGGATAGAATGAACCATGGTATTTTGGAAATTGACTTTGGTTCGTATTAACTAACAGCTGTTTGCATTGTAGAAAATGCTTACTGTTGTAACATGTTGCGGCAATGAATTTTGCTTTTTTCTTCGAATATATAAAGGATATGTCGTAAGCCTTATCACTTTGGTTTCTTGGTTTAGATGTATCCAAAGATGACTGCCAATTCGAAGCTTTAACGGCCTTGGGATAGTAATAAGCGTCGTGTCTTGGGAAAAAACCATATGCGTTTTATCTGAAGTGATTAGAGATCTTAAGATACTGGGCATATTTGTCATACTCAATTGTGATATCAGCTTCCCATATTGTTTGGATATCAGATTGTATGTTTACATTGGCCTACATATTTATATCGACATTTGAAGGGTATAGTTTATATGCTGCTGGTTCTAATCTGCCTGGAAGTAATGTTTAGAACAATGACGAGTCAAAAAGTCAAATGCAGTCAAAAGAACAATTGGAGTCTATTGTGAAAGTATTGAATCTATTGACCTCCGGATCCTATGGTGGTATAGAAGTATATTGCAGAAATATTGGATTGAATGCAAAGTATGAAAATGGTTTTTGCTTTTTGTTTGGCGAAGGCGATGTATATGATCAAATGAAGAAGGATGGACTCCATGTTTACTCTATCTGCGAAAAAAAGAAGCTGTCCAAGAAGAGAATAAGCAAATTGATGTACATTGCAAGAGACTATGATATAATTGTTGTTCATCATGGTGACCCGTTCTTAATCTGGTATTATTTACTCCTGATGAAGAAGTATCCAAAGAAGAAATATATACAGACTATACACTCATGCTTCAATAATTACAGATTTTTGAATTATGGTTTTATAAAGAGAATCATACGAACCTTTGAAGAAAAAAGGGTGGTAAAAAGATCTGATGGCATAGTTGCTGTTTCAAATGCGGTAAAAGAATCATATATGGTATTTCTAAAAAATAATTTGAATAAAGTGCACGTCGTATATAACGGGATTGGCACTGATATAATAAAAAAGGGACGATCTGCAAAGTTTCTTCTTGAAGGGAAAACAAAATTGCTATATATTGGGAGATTATCAAAAGAGAAGGGCGTTGATATTTTACTACAAGCACTATCCTTTTTGAGTTTTGATTATATATTGTATATTGTAGGTGATGGAGAAGAAAGGGAAAATCTGGAAACCCTAACAGAAGAATTGAGATTGAGAGACAAGGTGATATTTGAGGGGTTCCAATCTGATGTTGGGAAATATTTGAGTATTTGTAATATATTTATTTACCCAACATTATGGGAGTCATTTGGTATCTCAATCGTGGAAGCAATGGCGTATGGTCGTATCTGTATTTCTAATGCGGTTGGTGGGATCCCGGAAATAATCAAGGACAAAGAAAATGGATATCTATCATACCAAATGACTGTAGAGTCATTATCTGCAACAATAGAGAAAGCAGTAAACCAGATCAATTATTCTGGAGAAATGAGGAGTAAGGCAAAAAAGACAGCAGAATCATTCACAATAGAACGATCATGTGATGAATTGGCAGATTTGTTTTTTTGTTGCATGAAGAATGTTAGAAAAAGGAAAGGGTATACGTGAAAGAAAAGAACAAAAAACTAGCAAAAAATACTTTTCTAATGTTTCTTGTGTATTTTCTTCCGAAAGTATTCAGTTTTTTTTTGGTGCCGTTGTATACTACATATCTTTCAACAACGGAATATGGAATATCTGATATTATTATAAGTACTGCAAGCTTCTTTGCTCCGTTTGTTGCTTTGGAGACGCCGGGGGCAGTGTTTAGGTTTACGATTGAGAATAAAGGAGATAAAAGACCTTATCAGGTAGCGATTCGCATATTCGTTTTTGGAATTTCGGTTTTTATAGTATTGTTGATTGTTACATATTTGATAAAGCATATTAATCCAGTATATTTGTTATTTGTCTATTTTATTGTTGGCACATCATTATTGTCAGATATAAACCTTAGTTACACTCGCGGAATAGAAAAAATGAAAATAGTTACCTTATGTGGAGTAGGGAGTTCATTAATAGGAATACTAAGTAATATAGTGACAATTGTTATACTTCATTGGGGACTATTTGGTTTTTTGATTTCTTCTATAATGGGTTATACTTTCAATATTCTTGTTCTTCTCTTTGCAAATAGAAAAGAAGGATTATTGTGTAATATATTAAAAAATAAGGAACCAAAACTGCGCCATGAAATGTTATCTTTTAGCGTACCTTCAATCTTTTCTGGACTATCATGGTGGGTTATTTCATCTTCTGACAGATATTTCGTTACATTGCTTTGTGGTGCTGCTGCAAACGGGGTTTATTCAATTGCATATAAAATACCTACGATACTACAAGCACTTGATAACGTGTTTGGAAAAGCTTGGATATATACACTTTATGATTCATATAAGACCGATAAAGGAAGGGAATATCTATCAAAGATTATAGATATGTACAATTTCTTATTCTGTTTTGGTTGTTCTATCCTTATTTCTTTAGACTTAATTGTCTCTAAAATTCTTTATTCGAAAGATTTTTTTCTAGCCTGGAGATATGCTCCTTTGCTTCTCATTTCTGTGGCATTCAGCAGTGCTTCTAGTCTTATGGGTAAATTTTGCTCAGTTTATAAAAAAACAAAGATATCTATGCGTATATCTTTGTTGACGGCGGCAACTAACATTGTTCTTAATTGGGTATTCATAATTATTTTTAATGATGCAATTGGGGCGGCAGTTGCAACAGCGGTTACATTTTTTGTTTCATGGTTATGCTATACAATAGTGGGTACAAAGCTTAGTAATGTAAAAATCAATTGGACAAAACAAATAATTATGTATTGTGTTCTAATTCTTCAAACAGTAATAATTCTTTATTCAAGAAATGCAATTCTTGCAGGAGTAGGTGTAATCATCATTTTATTGATAAATATCAATACGATTGGATTGATTAAGAGAAAAGGAAAGCTATTTTTCGAGGAAAAAAGAAAGAAAATCAATCAAGGCAATTTGTGAGGAAATATGACAATAATACAGGAAAGGAACAATCATATTGATGATCAAAAACGCACTTATTCTTGTTCCACATCAGGATGATGAATTAAATATATCAGGCTTTCTGTTAGAAACTATGATTAATAACAATATTGAAGTAAATATACTATATACAACAAAGGGGAATTATTATAAGGAAAAGGAAAAGTGGAGACAAAAAGAAAGGGATAAAATTATAAACAAAATATATGGTGGAAAAATCAAATATATACAACTAGATTATGATGATGATTATCATAAAGAGAATCATTCATATAAAAATGATGCAATCAGAAATAGTATGAAACATCAGATAAAAAAGTGTATTACTGACATATTGGCAGATTTAATAATATGCGTTGACTATGACGATCATCCGGATCATTTGATGTTGGCATCACTATTCGACTCGATTATTCCGGAGATTTTAGTAGACTACAATTATCATCCGATAGTTTTAAAAAAGGGTGCCTATTTGGGTGTTTGGAACGGTAAAGATGACTATTTTGACAAAAGGCCGAAGAGAACTTGTGAAGGCATGAATGATAATAAGAAGTATTTATTATCTCTACCAAATACATGGGAGGATAGAATTTGCTTAAGAACAGATTATATTGATCATGGATTGACATTTTGGAAATCAAAAATATATAAAGCATATAGATGCTATTTGTCACAATGTGGTTTTAAATATTTCTTCAAAGCATCAAATACTGATATAACATATTGGTTTAGAAATACAAATAATCTTATGCTATCAGCAAAGGTACAGAGTAACACCGGAGAAGCATATTATATTAATGATTTTTCAATAGGAAGAATCACAGATATAGGAGAAAGTAACTCGCTAAATAAGTTTTCTAGATCTGCATGGGTACCAACAGATACACAAAAGGAAATAACTATTGAATGGAAAAACAAAAAAAATATTGACACGATGAAGATATATCAAAACTTCTATAGATTTGGACATATAAACAAATTTGAATTGATATTTGATAATGGAACAAAAAGAATAATGCAATGTAATGAATTGGATGTTCAAGACTTTAAACTCAATTTAGTACAAGTTCAAAAAATTAGATTGCGGATAATTGATTATAGCGGAGCTGCTGGAATTAGAGAACTGGAATTATATGAAGATTCAGGGACGTTTCCATGGAATGAGATACCATTTCAGAAGTTCAATGAAAAAGATGTATGCAGTAGAAATGTGTTGATGATATTGCTTGCAAAATTGATAAGGCATCATATATGGATAGTACTAAGAGCAAAAAACAAGATACGAAGGCATTTACATTTATCACATTGGTGACAATTGGTATCATTGATTTTTGTATCCTTTCAATTTCGAAAGCTGCTTATCAAGTCTTGAAATATGTGCAAGGTATTTGCATTCTGGTGCCGCAATGATAGCCTCCAATCTTTCGCGGATGATTGGTCAGCAATCCCTTAAATATAAGTGGTTGATTAATAAGGAAGGTTCGTCGCAACAGATTCGAAACTGTGACTAAGCCCCCAATGCTCTGAGCAAATCATATTACAACACATGTATGTTTATATCGTTTTTTCATGCTGCAATATTAAACGGCATGACTTTTGGTGCTGAGTCGTGTTTTGTCCTCAGGAACAGGGTGACAAACCTGATATCCACTGACGGGAAGTGTGCTTTGTGATCAGACGTTGGAAGCAAATGTCAAGCACATTTGGGGTTGAAATATTCGTTTTGGATTAATTTTCGAGCCAGTTTCACAGCAGATAAGTTTGTGGACTTAGGGTTGTGATAAAGAACATTCAAAAATGGACGGTAAAATATGGGACGGATTAAGAATATTATTAGAAATATAAATTATCTCAGTAAGCGCAGTCTGTGGGATCAAAGAGAAGAAGATATTGTCTATTTATCAAATAAAATCTTAGATGATGTACAATATGAATACGATTTGAAAGAGAAAGGCACCATAAAACCACATATTCTTGATGGCGATGAGTCATTTGATTTGATTATGAATACTGGAAAGTCTTTTGTTCGAACAGGAGACGGAGAAATAAAAATAATGATGGGCCAAGATCAACCATTTCAGGAGTATGATGAGCAGTTAGCCGAGGGATTAAGAAGAATATTTACAGAAAGAAACGATAACCTTTTAGTTGGAATAAATAGGAATTATTATATTCCTGGGAATGCAAGTAATTATTCTTCCTTTTATAGACGTTATGCATTTGATTATCGACAGTTTTACAAACAATTGCTTAATCAAAAAGCAACATATATTGATGCTACATTAACAAGTTTTCGCTTTGGAACGCATTTGGAGCAAAAAACCATAAAAAGATATGAAAAGTGGAGAGCAGCCTTTGAAAGTAAGGATTTAGTGATAGTACATGGTAAAGGAGTGATTGAGAAGCTAAAATATGATGTTTTTGAATTAGCAAAAACAAAGCATGAAATAATTGGACCTGCAAAGAATGCATGGTGTGAACATGAACAGATATTATCAGCAATAAAGAAGGTATCAAAACGGAATTCTATTATAGTTTTTATTTTGGGTATGGCTGGAAAAGCGATGATTCCAGAGTTGTCGAAAGAAGGTTATTTATGTTGGGATGTGGGTCATCTTGCAAAGTATTACAATGCATATATGTGTGGCTTTGATAATACTGAGGAGAACAGAAAGAAATTTTATGCACCAGATTAGAGAGATTGAGATAATATGAATAAAGAAACAGTAAAGGGATTATTTCCTGGTATTTATCGCATTTGGCATTATTTTCGCTTGGTGGAAATAAAACGCAAAGAAAGAGAGAAAAAAAAATCATACAAACTGTTTGGGTATGAAGTACTTGCGGACTTGTTTGAAATGGTTAGAATAAAAGGATACAAAATTTCTTGCTATTATGGAACATTACTTGGCATTGTACGAGATAATCAACTAATTCCATGGGATGATGACTTGGATTTCATTATATTAGCAGATAACACTTTTTCATGGGAAGATTTTGAGCGTGATATGAGTGAGGCTGGATTTTGGAAATATAGAGTGATTGAAAGAGAAAACAAAATCGTAGCACAATCATATAAAAAGAAGGGAGTATTATGTGATTTTGGATTCAAAAATACAGAACACGAAGAGGAGTATCATTTGTATGGTTGTTATCAAATTGCTGGAAATATATATTGTAATGGAACAGTAGGTCTATATAAATACTGGAAATGTAAAGTTCCAAAGACAGAAACGTTGATAAATCGTAATTTGGCTGGTATATCACTTCAGATTCCTGATAATTATGAGTCTGTATTATCAGCATTTTATGGCGAAAATTGGCATATTCCAGATCCGAATTTCAAACAAGATCGTGAAGAAGTGCAGATACTAAACAAAATAACATATTACAAAAAGAGATGAGAGAATGGCTCCCTTTTTTTCGGTCTTTACACCTGTCTTTAACTCTGAAAAGTTCATTAGAGAATGCATAGAAAGCGTTTTGCATCAGACCTTTTCAAATTTCGAATGGTTCATTTATGATGACGGATCAACAGATAAATCATATGATATATGTCAAAAATTCGCACAAAGAGAAAAACGAATAATACTGTCACGAGGTGAAAATGGACACAGCATAGAGCAAATGAACCGATTTATTGATAAAGCAAAAGGAGAATATATTCTATTTATTGATAATGACGATGTTTGGGATTTGGATTATCTCGATAGTATTTACACTCGTTTGGTCAAGAATGATGTGGATTGCATAATAACGTCATATTCTCTAATTGATGCGGATGGGAAAGAACTTGGCTGGTATACTCCTACATTAAAGGATGGAGAGATCATTGATAAAAAAGAGGTCAAACGTCGATTTTTAACAACGCTGGATATAGAAGGATTTCGTTGGAACAAGATATACAAACGAGAAACAATCCAAAAGTCAGGTATAAAATCGAGAAAACTATTTCCTGCGGACATTGTATTCGAGTACGAATTAATCAATTATATTCAAAGAGCTGAATTGCTGAATAATAAAGGCTATTTCTATCGACAGTCTTCCGGATCTCAAGTAGGAAAGATAGATGCATACAAAACATCGCGAATGCTAGCTACTTTTATGGAAATAGGTGACACTGCAATTAAGGAGGGCTTTTCTGAGGAAGGCTGGTACTATAAATCATGGAGATATATTAATTCGATGTTTTTACGATTAAAAAACAAGAGATTAACTAAGCATGAAATTCGCCTTGTTTTTGATGAGTTTTCATGGAGAAGATGTGTGGGTAGGGGTTTATTTTCTTCTTTGCTGAAGTTTATGAGATATGAGAATAAAAGAGAAGGACATCTGGCTTTTTCCATAAAGACAGTCTATGTTTGGATGATGGCGAAATGCTTTTCGAGGTGGAAAAATGAGCATACAGGTAACAAAATCATCAATCCCTCCATTTAATGAATATATTGATGAAATACGAGATATATGGGATTCACATTGGCTGACAAACATGGGAGAAAAACACAGGAGGCTTCAAGCGCATCTTGTGCAGTACTTAGGCGTCCCATGTGTTGAATTAGTATCAAATGGGCATATGGCTTTAGAATTATCAATTCAGGCGCTTGGACTACGAGGCGAAATCATCACAACCCCATTTACATTTGCATCGACGACACATGCAATTGTCAGGAATGGATGTACTCCTGTTTTCTGCGATATTAATTCTGATGATTATACTATTGACGTTTCAAAAGTTGAGCAATTAATATCAGAAAAGACATGTGCAATACTTCCGGTTCACGTTTATGGAAACATTTGTAATATCGAGAATATTGAACGTATTGCAAATAAGTATGGATTAAAAGTGATTTATGATGCTGCACATGCTTTCGGTGAGAAATATAAGGATAATGGAATCGCTAATTATGGGGATATTTCTTGTTTTAGCTTTCATGCAACAAAAGTATTTAATACAATAGAAGGCGGAGCGGTATGTTGTTCAGATAGGGAAGTTGGGAAAAAAATAAGTCGACTAAGAAACTTTGGAATTATTGATGAAGAGACTGTTGAAGGTATTGGAACAAATGCAAAAATGAATGAATTTTGCGCAGCTATGGGATTGTGCAATTTGAAACATATTACTGACGAGATTCTCAAAAGAAAGAAACTGTACAATCAATATTGTGTGCGACTGGCCGCTGTTAAAGGGATTAAGTTGTGCAAAAAACAGGACGATGTTTTAAGCAATTATGCATATTTTCCAATTATAGTTGATGAAAATGAATATGGTTATAATAGAAATGATTTAGCGGAAGCATTATCAGTGAAAGGAATAAACGTAAGAAAATACTTCTATCCAATAACTAATACATATGATTGCATTCGTAATAGATTTGAAGTTAATGAAACACCGGTAGCTATGCAGATCAGTGAAAATGTCCTTACTTTGCCATTATATGCGGATCTGAAAATGGAAGATGTTGATAGAATATGTAAAATTATAATTTCACATTACAAACCAAAACGATAACGATATTGTGAATATTAAAGAGGCATCCATAGAAGATGTGGGTTAAATCATCATCCGTGGAGCTCTTCCTGGTAGATAGATCACCCTCCCGCCACACCGGAGGTAGATCAGAGCAATAAGGTTATCGATGTTCCGGAATCCGTACGCCATACGAATCGTCAACTTGATCTTGTTGTTGGTAGCCTCAACCCTGGCGTTT
>Ga0265298_10003486_pt1 | contig 20731 bp, 16 predicted proteins | sample AusTroGonzalo_MG_3_FD_193486 | JGI IMG/M metagenome (GOLD analysis project Ga0265298, IMG submission 193486) | Bovine rumen microbial communities from tropical cattle in Woodstock, Queensland, Australia - Gonzalo_01 | ecosystem: Host-associated > Mammals > Digestive system > Stomach > Rumen ... | reverse complement strand
GGGAATCGATAGTTCCCGTCCAACGGGAGTTCCCCGCCGGTATTCTCATATACCCGGCCGGCCAGTTCGATGCCGCTCATCCCCAGCGTAAACTTGGGATGGCCTGTTCCGAAAGCCTTGTCGATGAGGCTTCCAAGAAAGCGGTTGTAGAAAGACCGCAAGTCCTTGCCGCACCAGGTAACGGCATAGTCAATCATGACGGCAAAATTATCCCTTGCCGCGAGCATGATGTCTTTATCGTAAGCGTTCATCGTCGTTTTTCATTTGGTTTCTATATAGATCCAAGGCGAAAATGCCATCCAGCAACTGGGGGCCGGTTTTCATCTTATGGAAACTCTCCCTCGCCTTGTTCTCCCTTGCCTGCCTCATGGGCAGGAAGACGGCTTTGTCCACGGGATCCGCACTCAGGAATACCAGGGCATCAAAAGCCTTCTGACTTTGAAGGAATACCTGTTCCCCCAGGTTACCCAGGTGCATGGCATACTTCAACTGATCGATATTCATCCCGCCGTCCAGAAAGAATTTGGCATATTGGAAATAGGAATCATCGGCCCGATATCCTCTTATTACATCAAATTCCGATAAGTCCGGAAGAAACGTCTGAAGGATGTATTCTTTGATGGCGGCCGGGGCGCCCGTCTCTACCTGGAAGACCCTGTTTGCCAAAAGGAGGGCCAACCAATTCAGTATGTGGTAGTCCGGGCCGGAAAGATCACATACTTTCAGAGCGAGACTGGGCTCGAAACTGTAGTGATTGACAAAAGCCGTGGGGCGTTCCGCGCAGGCCCATTCCCTGGCCAGGTTCAGGTCGGGCGTACAGTAGAAACCTTGTCCGAAGTCATTATGAATACGCCCTCCCTGTTTAGAGGGGAATTCAATGATTTTGTCCGAGCCGTGGAATAAGATCGTTTCCATAACTGACGTTATAACGTTACTTTGCAAAGGTATGAAAAAACACGTACCTTTGCAAATATGACAGAAGTACGTGCTAAAAAGGCCCTGGGCCAGCATTTTTTAACGGACCAGAAGGTGGCCCGCGCCATCGTTGACGCCCTTGGGTCGTCATGCCCGGCCCCGACCGGACATCCCATGCCGACATTGGAAGTCGGCCCCGGCATGGGTGTGCTCACCCAGTATCTGCTGGAGCGGGAAGACGTGGATCTCAAGCTCATCGAACTGGACTCCGAGAGTGTGGATTACCTTCTCACACACTTTCAAGGCATGCAGGGCCGCCTCATGGAAGGTGACTTCCTGCAGCTTAAGCTGGAGAAGATCTTCCCGGAGAAGTTCGCCATCATCGGCAACTTCCCTTACAACATATCTTCCCAGATCTTCTTCAAGGTGCTGGACTACAAGGACAGCATCCCCGAGGTGGTGGGCATGGTGCAGAAGGAAGTGGCCGAACGTATTGCCGAAAAGCCCGGCACCAAGACCTACGGCATCCTTTCCGTGCTGCTGCAGGCCTGGTACGACATCGAATATCTGTTCACGGTAGGTTCCGGCTGCTTCGCTCCGCCGCCCAAGGTGGAGAGCGCCGTGATCCGCCTCACGCGCAACAGCCGTACGTCGCTGGGTTGCGATGAAGCATTATTCAAGACGGTGGTAAAAACGGCCTTCGGCCAGCGCCGCAAGATGATGCGAAATCCCCTCAAACCCCTGGCCGTAGCCCGTGGTAAGGAAGAGGTTCTCTCGCTTCCTGTCTTTTCCCAGCGCCCCGAACAGCTTTCCGTCGAAGACTTCGTAGCCCTGACCAATCTACTGGCCTAATTAATGGGAAAAATCGTTATCTTTGTAGGTTGGAAAGTAACTTATACTATTATATGTACAGAACACACACTTGCGGGGAACTCCGCATTGAAAACAAAGGCCAGAAGGTAACGCTGGCAGGATGGGTGCAGAAGGCCCGCAAACTGGGCGGCATGACATTCATCGACCTGCGTGACCGCTATGGCATCACCCAGCTGGTGGTAGAGGCCGATGCCCCCGCCGCCCTGGTGGAGACCGCTACCTCCCTGGGCCGTGAATACGTGATTCAGGCAACCGGCGAAGTGGTGGAACGCAGCGCCAAGAACGCCAAGATGCCCACCGGAGACATCGAAATCAAACTGGAAGCCATCACCATCCTCAACAAGAGCGTAACGCCTCCCTTCACCATCGAGGAAGAGAGCGACGGCGGTGAAGACCTCCGTGCCAAATACCGCTACCTGGACCTTCGCCGCGGCCCGCTCCAGCGCGCCCTGGCCCTGCGCCACAAGGTAGCCCACGAAGCCCGCAACTACCTGGACAGCCTGGGCTTCATGGAAATCGAAACCCCCTACCTCATCAAGTCCACCCCGGAAGGCGCCCGTGACTTTGTGGTTCCTTCCCGCATGAATCCCGGCCAGTTCTACGCCCTGCCGCAGAGCCCCCAGACCTTCAAGCAGCTCCTGATGGTAGCCGGCTACGACCGCTACTTCCAGATTGTGCGCTGCTTCCGTGACGAGGACCTCCGCGCCGACCGCCAGCCGGAATTCACCCAGATCGACTGCGAAATGTCCTTCGTGGAGCAGGAAGATGTCCTGAACACCTTCGAAGGCATGATGCGCACCCTGTTCAAGAACGTTCTCAATGTAGATATCCCCAACCCGCTTCCCCGCATGAGCTGGTACGACGCCATGGACTTCTATGGCTCCGACAAACCCGACGTGCGCTTTGGCATGAAGATCCACGAGATTACGGACGCAGCCAAGGGCAAGGGCTTCAGCGTGCTGGACGAGGCCGCTTACATCGGCGCCATCTGCGTCCCCGGTGCCTCCGAGTACACCCGCAAGCAGATTGACGAGCTCACCGAGTGGGTCAAGCGCCCGCAGGTGGGTGCCAAGGGCCTCATCTACATCAAGGTCAACACCGACGGTACCTTCAAGAGCTCCATCGACAAATTCTACACGGCCGAAGACCTTCAAAAGATTGCCGCCACCGCCGAGGCTCAGCCCGGAGACCTCATCCTGGTGATGAGCGGCGCTGCCAAGCGCAAGGTCCAGACCATGCTGGGTGTCCTGCGCCTGGAGATGGGCGGCCGCCTGGGCTTCCGCAAGCCGGACGTATTCGCCCCGCTGTGGATCGTGGACTTCCCCCTGTTGGAATGGGACGACGAGACCCAGCGTTTCTACGCCATGCACCATCCCTTCACGGCTCCCAAGCCGGAGCACGAGAAGTGGTTCTATTCCGACAAGAAGGAAGACCTGGAGCGCGTTTGCGCCAACGCCTACGACTTCGTCCTCAACGGCAACGAGCTGGGCGGCGGTTCCATCCGTATCCACAACGCCGACATGCAGAAGCGCATGTTCGAGGTGCTGGGTATCGGCCCCGAAGAAGCCGAGTATAAGTTCGGATTCATCATCAACGCCTTCAAGTTCGGTGCTCCGCCGCACGGAGGCCTGGCCTTCGGCTTCGACCGCGTGTGCGCCCTCATGGGCGGCCAGGACACCATCCGCGACTACATTGCCTTCCCCAAGAACAACCAGGGCCGCGACGTCATGATCGATTCCCCGTCCCAGATTGACCAGGAACAGCTGGACGAACTCCAGATTGCCCTGAACATAAAGCAAATGTGATCCGTCACTTATCATATGATTTGAGTGCGCGGAACACATTCGGTATGAAAGTGTCCTGCGCACTTTATTTAGAGGCAGAGGCCGAAGAAGAGCTGTTGACGCTCGACTGGGCTTCCCTGCCGGAACCCGTCATGGTCCTCGGCGGCGGCTCCAATCTCCTTTTCACGAAAGACTTCCCCGGCACCGTCCTGCATGTAGGGATTGCCGGTCAAGCCGGCAATGACGAAGATGCGTCATGCCCGGCCCCGACCGGGCATCTCCTTGTCACCTGCGGGGCCGGCGTAGTGTTCGACGAGTTCTGCGCCTGGGCGGCTAAGGAGGGCCTCTGGGGCCCGGAGAACCTGTCGCTGATCCCGGGGGAGTGCGGCGCATCGGCCGTGCAGAATATCGGCGCCTACGGCGTGGAAGCGAAGGATATCCTGGCCGATATCCGCGCCTACGACCGCCAGGAAGGCCGATTCGTACACATCGACCCCGCCACCTGCGCCTACGGCTACCGTACCTCCCGTTTCAAGACGGAATGGAAAGGCCGATACGTCATCACCGCCGTCACCTACCGCCTGTCCCGTGAGCCCAGGCCCGTCCTGGACTACGGCGGCATCCGAAAAGCACTGGAGGGGAAAACCCTCACTCCCCTCGTCATCCGAGACACCATCATCGGAATCCGGCGGGAGAAGCTGCCGGATCCGGCGGAGACGGGGAGCGCCGGAAGCTTTTTCTGCAACCCCGTGGTGCCGAGGGAGGTCTTCGAAAGCATCGAGGGCGATCCTCCGCACTACGAAGTGGAGGGCGGCATCAAAATCCCGGCGGCCTGGCTCATCGAGCAGTGCGGCTTCAAGGGCGCCCGCAACGGGGGAGCCCAGGTGTACCCGAAGCAGCCGCTGGTGATCGTGAACGAGACGGGGGAGGCCTCGCCGCAGGAGATCATCGGCCTGGAGCAGCAAGTCATCGACGCCGTCAAGGCGAAATTTGGAATAACCCTTCATCCGGAAGTTGAGCATGTCTAAATATATCATCGAAGGAGGGCACAAGCTCTCCGGCACCATCACCCCGCAGGGAGCCAAGAACGAAGCGCTGGAAGTGATCAGCGCCGTCCTTCTGACCGGCGAGCCCGTCACCATCTCCAACGTCCCGGAAATCCTGGACGTAAAGAACCTCATCGCCCTGCTGGAAAACATGGGCGTCAAGGTGACGCGTCACTGCAAGGGCAAGTTCACCTTCCAGGCCGATGCCGTGGACACCTCCTACATCGAGACGCAGGAGTTCGTGGAGAAATGCGCCGAGCTGCGCGGCTCGGTGATGGTCGTCGGCCCGCTGCTGAGCCGCTTCGGCCATGCGTGGTTCGCCAAGCCCGGCGGTGACAAGATCGGCCGCCGCAGGGTGGACACGCACCTGGACGGCATGATCAAGCTGGGGGCCGATATGGCCTACGACGAGTCCCGCCGCGCCTTCCACCTGACCTGCCAGGACCGCCTGACGGGCCGATACATGCTCCTGGACGAGGCCTCCGTCACCGGTACGGCCAATATCATCATGGCGGCGGTACTGGCCAAAGGCACCACCACCATCTACAACGCCGCCTGCGAGCCCTACATCCAGCAGCTGTGCAAGATGCTGGGCCGGATGGGCGCTTTCATCGACGGGGTGGGCAGCAACCTCCTCCGCATCCATGGCGTAGAGGCCCTGCACGGCACGCAGCACAAGATCCTGCCGGACATGATCGAGGTGGGATCGTTCATCGGAATGGCGGCCATCTGCCGCAGTTCCATCACCATCAAAGACGTATCCTGGTACGACCTGGGCATCATCCCCGACGCCTTCCGCCGCCTGGGCATCAAGCTGGAGCAGCGTGGAGACGACATCTTCATCCCCGAACAGGACAGCTACGAGATCGAATCCTTCCTGGACGGGTCCATCATGACGCTTTCGGACGCCCCCTGGCCCGGCCTCACGCCCGACCTCCTGTCGGTGATGCTGGTGGTGGCCACCCAGTGCAAGGGCAGCGTGCTCATCCACCAGAAGATGTTCGAGAGCCGCCTGTTCTTTGTGGACCGTCTCATCGACATGGGCGCGCAAATCATCCTGTGCGACCCGCACCGCGCGGTGGTCATCGGCCACGACCACAGGATCAACCTCAAGCCGGCCCGGCTCGTCTCCCCCGATATCCGTGCCGGTATCGCCATGCTGCTGGCCGCCATGAGCGCCAGCGGCACGTCCACCATTGACAACATCCAGCAGATCGACCGCGGCTACGAGGACATCGAAGGCCGCCTGAACGCGCTGGGTGCCCACATTACAAGAGCATAAATGAACTACGACAAATATTTCTCGGCCGATGTGCCGTCGTTTCTCCGTTCCCCGGTGAGGGAGATTTTCCGGAAGGTGGACCTTTCGGCGATCTGCTCTTTCGCCGGAGGATACCCCGCCGCCGACACCTTCCCCGTGGCCGAAATCCCCGCCCTGGCCGCTTCCGTTTTGGAAAAATACGGCACCAAGGCGCTGCAGTACGGCGCCACGCAGGGCGTTCCGGAGCTGCGGGAGGCCATCGCCGCCCGTTACGGCGTGCCGATTTCGCAGGTGCAGATCACAACGTCCTCCCAGCAGGGTATTGACGTGTGCACCCGCGTCTTCGTAAACCCCGACGACATCATCCTGGCCGATGACCCCGTCTATCTGGGCGCCTTACAAAGCTTTAAGGCATATAGGGCGGATGTGCAGCCGATACATTCCGTCATTGCCGGCCCCGACCGTTCCGTCATTGCCGGCCCCGACCGGCAATCTCCCGTCAAATTCATCTACGTCATCCCGGACTTCAACAATCCGTCGGGCAAGACGATGACGCTGGAAGAGCGGAAGGAGCTGGTGCGGGTGGCCCGGGAACTGGACTGCCTCATTGTGGAGGACAGTCCCTACAGGGAGCTCCGCTATGAGGGCGAACAGGTGACTTCCATCCGGGAACTGGCACCGGAACGGACGCTCCAACTGGGCAGTTTCTCGAAGATTTTCGCACCGGGGTTCCGGCTGGGGTGGATCATCGGCCCGGAAGAACTGCTGGAGCAGATTTACGTGTGCAAGCAATGTCTGGACCTGTGCCCGCCTGTCTTCGACCAGTATCTGGCGGCCGAATTCCTCACTTCCGGCGCGCTGGACCGCAATCTGCAGCATTCCATAGAGATTTACAGAAGAAGAAGGGACAGGATGGTTTCCCTTCTGGAGAAATATATGCCCGAAGGGGTCAGCTGGACGTATCCCGAAGGGGGACTGTTCCTCTGGCTCACCCTTCCCGAGGAGGTGGACACCGTGGCCCTGTATGACAAGGCCCTGTCCGAGGGTGTGGCTTACGTGGCGGGCTCGTTCTTCCACAAGGACGGCAGCCACCGCAACACCATGCGCCTGAACTTCTCCTTCATCGCCGAAGAGAAGATGGAGCCCGGCATCAGGCTACTGGCTTCGCTCGTCACGCCGGCACCCACCCTGTACAAGTTCTCCGGAGCGGGGAACGATTTCGTGGTGCTGGACGGCAGGAAGGCCGATGTGAGCGCGTTCCGCCAGACGGAGCGCATCTCGGCCCTGTGCAAGGAGTACCGCACGGACGGTCTCATGATCCTGGGACAGGCCGATGGCTACGACTTCGCCATGGAGTTCTACAACCCCGATGGCAGCGGCGGCATGATGTGCGGTAATGGAGGCCGATGCATCGTCGCCTTCGCCGACCATCTGGGTCTGAAACCCGCATCAACGGATGGCATCTGGCATTTCCTTGCCCCTGACGGCCCGCACGAGGCACAGATTCTTCCATTTCCGGAGGACTTTCCCTCCGGGGGAACTCCGTTCGCTTCGCTCACTCCGGCCCGGAAATGGACGGTCCGGCTCAAGATGATTGATGTGAATGGGGTGAAACCTGTGATGGGTGGGTATTTTCTGAATACAGGTACCAGACATTTTGTTAAATTTGTAGCGGATGTGGATGGGTTGGATGTGGAGAAAGAGGGGCCTGTGATCCGCTGGGACAAGGCTTTCCAGCCGGAGGGGACCAATGCCAACTTCGTGGAAGTGGCGGCGGACGGCCTCCATGTGCGCACCTTCGAGAAGGGTGTGGAGGGCGAGACGCTGGCCTGCGGCACGGGTCTCACGGCATCGGCCATCGCCGCCTACGTGCACGGTCATGCAGGCGTCATTCCCGGCTCGACCGACGTCATTCCCGGCTCGACCGGGAATCTCTTCCGCCTCCAGTGCCGCCGCGGAGACTGGCTCCAGGTGGACTTCAAGGCCCACGGAGACCGCTTTACCGATGTGTACCTTACCGGCCCCGCCGAATTGATTGCATACAAAACACGATAGATATGGAAACGAAAGGATTTAAAGGATGTGGCACCGCCATGTTCACTCCGTTCAAGGACGGGAAAGTGGACGTGGACGCGCTCGTCGCCACCACGAAGCGGCAGGTGGAAGCCGGCATCGACTTCCTGGTACCGCTCGGAACGACCGGTGAAACCCCTACGCTCTCCGACGAAGAAAAACTGCTGGTGTTCAATACCGTAAAGGCTCATGCCGCCGGGAAGCCGGTGGTGGTGGGCGTAGGAACCAACAGCCTGGCCGGCACCCGCGCCAACATGGAACTGCTCAAGGAGGCCGATGCCTTCCTGGTAGTGGTTCCCTACTATAACAAACCGCCCCAGAGAGGCATCTACGCCTACTTCAAGGCCGTAGCCGAAAGCACCGACAAGCCCATCATCCTGTACAATGTCCCGGGCCGCACCGGTGCCAACTGCGAAGCCGCCACCACCCTGGCCTTGGCCCGGGACGTGGAGAACATCGTGGCCGTCAAGGAGGCTTCCGGCAACCTGGAGCAGATCAAGACCATCATCGAAGGCGCTCCCGAGGGCTTCTGCGTGCTCTCCGGCAACGACGACGAGACCCATTCCGTCATGCGGATGGGCGGTGCGGGCGTGGTGTCCGTAGCCTCCAACGTGGCTCCCCAGGAGATGGCCACCTTCGTGCACGCCGCACAGATGGCCGACTGGGAGAACGCCGGCGCCCTGAACCACCTGCTCCGCCCGCTGTTCAAGAACCTCTTCATCGAGCCCAACCCCATCCCCGGAAAGGCCGCCATGGCCCTGCTGGGTCTCATGGAGAATTCCCTGCGGCTGCCGCTGGTCCCTGCGACCGACGCCACCGTGGACCTGATGAAAGAAACCCTGGATCAATTATGGAAATAACGCTGCAAGAGTTCAACGAGGTCATCGAGGCCCTGGAAAAGGGCGAGCTGCGCGTCGCCCAAAAGGTGGACGGCGTGTGGCAGGTGAACCGCCATGTGAAAGAAGTCATCCTGGCCGGATTCAAGCTGGGAGCCATTCAGGACATGTCCCTGGGGCAGTTCTCTTTCCTGGATAAAGACACCTACCCTGTGCGGAAGTTCACCGAGGCCGATGGCGTACGCATCGTCCCCGGCGGCAGCAGCATCCGCCGCGGCGCCTACCTGGCCAAGGGAACCATCGTGATGCCGCCTTCCTACATCAACGTAGGCGCATTCGTGGACGAAGGCACCATGGTGGACAGCCACGTGACCATCGGCTCGTGCGCACAGATCGGCAAGCGCATCCACATATCGGCCGCCACCCAGATCGGGGGCGTGCTGGAACCGGCGGGCGCCCTGCCCACCATCATCGAGGACGGCGCTTTCGTAGGCGGCAACTGCGGGATCTACGAGGGAACCATCGTGGAGGAAGGGGCGGTCATCGCCTCCGGCGTCATCATCACCGCCTCCACGGCCATCTTTGACGCCACCAAGGGCAGCTTTGTCCCCCGCAACGCCGACGGACGCGTGGTCGTCCCGCGCGGCGCCGTGGTCGTGAGCGGCTCCAAGCCCATCCTGCGGGACGGGAAACCCCTCGAAAGCGGCGTGCAACTGTACTGCCCAGTCATCGTGAAGTACCGCGACGAAAAGACCGCCGGCAGTGTCCACTTGGAAGACTTATTAAGGTAATAAAACGAACAATATCATGAAAGTAGCTGTTGTAGGAGCCACAGGCTTAGTAGGCTCCAAAATGCTGGAAGTACTGGAAGAGAGGAATTTCCCCGTGACGGAGCTGTTGCCGGTGGCATCGGCCCGTTCCTATGGAAAAAAGGTAACCTTCCAGGGTAAGGAATGGACCGTGATGAGTGCCGACGAGGCCATCGCGAAGAAACCTACCGTCGCGCTGTTCAGCGCGGGCGGCGCCGCCTCCGGTGAACTGGCCCCCAAGTTCGCCGCCGTGGGCTGCTATGTCGTGGACAACTCCTCCTTCTGGCGCATGCACCCCAATGTGCCGCTGGTAGTCCCTGAGATCAATGCCGATGTCCTCACCCCCGAGGACCACATCATCGCCAACCCGAACTGCTCCACCATCCAGATGGTGCTGCCCCTGGCCCCGCTTCACAAGGCCTATGGCATCAAGCGCATCGTGGTGAGCACCTACCAGAGCGTCACCGGCGCCGGCCAGCGCGGTATCGAGCAGTTGGAGGCCGAGCGTGCCGGCGGCAGCGGCAGCAAGTTCCCGCACCCGATCGACCTCAACATCCTCCCCCATATCGACACATTCCTCCCGGACGGTTACACCAAGGAGGAGATGAAAATGGTGAACGAGACCCGCAAGATCCTCCGGGACGAGAGCATCGCCGTGTGCCCCACCACCGTGCGCGTGCCGGTCAAGGGCGGCCACTCCGAGAGCGTGAACCTGGAGTTCAACACGCCCTTCGACCTGGACGAGGCCCGCAAGCTGATGGCCGATATGCCCGGCGTGGTCCTGCAGGACGACCCGGAGAACAATGTCTATCCCATGCCCCTGTATGCCTGGGGCAAGGATGAGGTATTCGTAGGCCGCATCCGCCGCGATATCTCCGTGGAGAACGGCCTCAACCTCTGGTGCGTAAGCGACAACCTGCGAAAAGGCGCCGCCACCAACGCCGTCCAGATTGCCCAGGTCCTCCTGGAAAAAGGTTTCTTGAAATAATGGACTGGAACCTGTTCCATACCCTGCTTTCGTTTGATTCCACTTCCGGGAAGGAGCGGAAAGTGGCCGAGTGGCTTCTCCAGACCCTGGAAGCGCCCGAAAAGAAGGCCATGGAAGTGGGCGACGGAACCCTCAACCTCCTCCTCTCCTGGGGCACCCCAAAAGTCGTCTTCTGTTCCCATTTAGATACTGTACCTCCGTACATTCCATGTACGTTTGAGGGGGGCTCCGCCCCCCTATTATCCCCCTGCGGCTCCCGGCCTATAAGTCCTCCTTCGTCGGACACGGCCTCCGCCGAGCGCTCTGATGAGCGCTCAGAGTCCTTCGAAAAACCCTCGGTGGTGAAAGGAAGGGGAAGCTGCGATGCGAAGGGGCAGGTGTTTGCCATGTACACGGCCTGCAAGGAACTGGAGAAGGAGGGGTTTACGGACTTCGGGTTGTTGCTGCTGGCCGGTGAGGAAACCGGGTCATGGGGCGCGAAGGCGTTTTCCAAGACCGGGTTTACGGCTCCGTTCCTCATTGTCGGGGAACCCACGGAGAACAAGATGGTCAGTGCCTCCAAGGGCACGCTGTCCTATGATTTGAAGTTTACGGGAAAGGCTTTCCATTCGGGCTATCCGCAGTACGGCGTGAGTGCCGTTGACCTTTTCAACGAGTTCTATAACCGGCTCAAGGCGCAGGACTGGGGCGTGGACCCCGAACTGGGAGAGACCACCTGGAACGTGGGCCTTCTTCATAGCGACAATCCGCAGAATATTTTATCGGCCCAGCTTACCTGCCGGCTCTATTTCCGGACTACTTTCGTGAGTCATGAGAAGGTGAAATCCTGGATGGAAGAGATTCCCGGTCAAGCCGGGAATGACGGAGAGGGCGCCGACATAGATCGTCATGGCCGGCCCCGACCGGCCATCTCGTGCCGCGGAGGGGATACGCCGGCGCATTATGTGACGTTGCCCGGGTTCGAATCGGGGCCGGTGGCGTTCGGCAGTGACGCGCCGCACCTGTGCGGCTTCGGCCACAAGATCATCTGCGGGCCCGGCAGCATCCGCGTCGCCCATCGTCCCGAGGAGCACATCCTCGTGAAGGACCTGGAGAAGGCGGTTGAGTTATATGTAAAGATGTATAAGACGATATGGTCAAAGTAATCATCAGTGGCTACGGAAAGATGGGCCACATGGTAGAAAAGGCGCTGCAGGAGCGGGGCGTGGAGCTGGTGCTGGCCACCAACGACATCCGCGCCGTGGACCCTGCGGTGGCGAAGGAATGCGTGTGCATCGACTTCACCACGCCGGACGCCTTCCGCGCCAACTACCCCTTCATCGCGCAGCATTTCAAGGCCGCCGTCGTGGGTACGACAGGTTGGAATGACATCAAGGCCGATGTCAAAAAGGCCTTCGAGGCCGCCGGAACGCCCATGATCCATGCCTCGAACTTCTCCCTCGGGGTGAACGCGCTGTTCGCCGCCGCCGCGAAAGCATCGGCCCTGCTGAAGGGCGCGGGCTATACGCCGTCCATCGAAGAGATTCACCACGTCCATAAGTTGGACGCCCCTTCCGGCACCGCCAAGACGCTGGGAGAAGTGGTGGAGGCCGCCCTCGGCCAGAAGCCGGAGATTACCTCCATCCGCGAGGGCGAGGTGCCCGGCATCCACACCCTGACGCTGGAATCCGGCTGCGACGTCCTCACGTTCAAGCACGAGGCTTTCTCCCGCGAGGGCTTCGCCAAGGGCGCCGTCGCCGCCGCCCTGCTCACCGAGGGTCTCAGCGGGGTTCATGAGTTTAGCGAACTGTTGTAAATGTATAGAGTCCTCAAATTCGGCGGATCGTCCGTTGCTTCCGCCACCAATGTGTCGCGCGTGCTGGATATCGTGGAGCAGGAAGCGCGAAAAGGCTGCGTCATCCTGGTCAGCAGCGCCATCAGCGGCTGCACCGACGCCCTCCTGAGCGGAGACCCCGCACAGTACCACGAGATGGAGCAGCGCCACGCCGACATCGTCCGCCGCCTGTTCACCGGCCCCGAAAGGGAGGCCCTGCAGCAGAAGCTGGACGAGCTCTTCCGCCAGATGCGCGAAGCCCCCTCCGACGAGACCGTCACTTTCGGCGAGCTGTTCTCCACCACCATCCTGGCTGCCAAGCTGGCCACGGAAGGCTACAGGACCGTATGGGTGGACTCCCGCGACCTGGTGGTCAAAGGGGACGAGCCCAAGACATACGAACTCATCCGGACGGCCCTCTCGAAGCAGAAGGCCGATATCTTCGTCGCCCCCGGTTTCATCTGCCGCGAGGCAAACGGCAAAGTCTCCACGCTGGGCCGCGGCGGTTCCGACTACACGGCCGCCCTGTATGCGGCCGCCGTCGGGGCCGACAGCCTCCAGATCTGGACCGACGTTCCCGGCATCATGACGGCCAACCCGAAGCAGGTTCCGGCCGCCCGGACCGTCCCCCGGATGTCCTATGCCGCCGCCCTGGAAATGGCATCGCACGGTGCCAAAGTGCTTTACGCTCCCACGGTAGCCCCCGCGATGGCCGCAAAGATTGACATCGAGGTTCGTAACTCTTTTGTTTCAAACGGAAAATACACGGTCGTAAATGCCGAAAAAGATGCCTCCAGATGGATTGGAGTGGCATCTGAGGGGGAAACCATCCGCCTGGTCGGCGCGGCCGATATCCAGGACGGGAAGCGTCCCGAACCCGACGGAAAGGAGGTCATCTTCCGCGCTTTGGAGGAAGCCGGCATCCAGGCCCGCAGCATCAAAAAGGATGGTAACAGTTTTGTTATATCCGTGCGGGAATCCGTGCTGGAGCAGGCTCTGAGGGCGATTCACCGTTCTTTCTTCCAGGAATTACCCATCCAGGACGTGCCTTTGTTCGTCGCCGGAGACGGAGCCGTGGCCCAGGCCCTGCTCCAGATGGTCCGGCAGAGCGCCGGAACCGTGAAAGAGAGGACCGGCAAGCACCTGCGCGTCGTCGGCCGGGCCAACAGCCGGCAGTACGGCATCGACCTGGGCGGAGAGCCCGTGATCGGCACCGATGGGGACTACATCGACGCCATCCTGAAGGTGGCCCCGAAGGGTTCCGTCTTCGTGGACGCAACCAATAGCAAGACGCTTTACAAACGGTACGTGGACCTGCTGCAGGCGGGCATCGGCATCGTTTCTTCCAACCGGCGGTCCTTCGCCATCCCCTATGCGGAATACGCCGCCATGCAGGTGGCCGCCCGCGAGAACGGCGCGATGCTGCGCTACGAGACCACCGTGGGCGCGGCCCTGCCCATCCTGGAGTCCATCTCCCGCGGGGCCAACAGCTGCGACGAGGTGCTCTCCATCGAGGCCGTCGTCTCCTGCACCCTGAACCAAATCCTGAGCGAATACCAGAGCGGCGGCGAGTCGTTTGCCGCCATGGTCAGGCGGGCCGCCGAGGTGGGCCTGACCGAGCCGGATCCGCGCGTGGACCTGGGCGGCCAGGATGCCCTGCGCAAGCTCCTCATCCTCTCCCGCGAGGCGGGCGTCCGTCTGGAAGAGGGTCAGGTGGAGGTGACGCCCGTAGTTCCGGAGACTCTGATGCAGGGAAGCATCGGCCAGTTCTATGAGAAGCTGGAGGGGTATGAGCCCAAGTGGGCGCAGCAGGCGCAGGAGGCGGCCCGTCAGGGGTTCCGTCAGCGCTTCGTGGCCTGGCTGGAGAAAACGCCGGAGGGGTTCCGCGCGGGCATCGGCCTCAGGAATGTTCCGCCCGTGCATCCGGCCTACTATCTCCGGGGCACCGAGAACGCGATCATCGTGCGCAGCGCCTTCCATCCCTACCCGCTGGTGATCCAGGGTCCGGGCGAGGGAGCGAGGGAAGCCGCGTCCAGTATCCTGAACGATATTTTGAGATAAAATCACTATCTTTGCGAGCATGTTGAAAGTGATCGCCATATTCGGATTCCTCAGCTTCGGCTGGGCCGACGTCCTGGACATCATTATGGTGGCCACGCTCATCTTTTTCCTCATCCGGGGCATCCGAGGAGACTCCACCGTGCTGAATATCGTGCTGGTACTGGTGGCCCTGCTCATCCTGCAGGGACTGGTGAGCGCCCTCAACATGCGCATGATGACCGTGCTGCTGAGCACCCTGCTGGACGTAGGTGTGCTGGCCCTGATCATCCTCTTCCAGCCGGAAATCCGCCACATGCTCAACCGCCTGGCCGTGCAGAGCGGCCTCACCCGCCGCACCGGCGAGCTGTTCAACCGCATCATGGGCATCAAGGAAGAGGCGATGGGCTCCCGTAGCGCCGAGGAACTGGGCGAGGCCGTGCGCGCCATGTCGGCCGAAAAGACCGGAGCCCTCATCGTGCTGCAGCACAAAAGCTCCATGGAAGAGTACATGAACACCGGCGACCGCTTCGAAGCGGACATCAACCGCCGGCTCATCATGAATATATTCTTTAAGAATTCCCCCCTGCACGACGGTGCCATGATCATCATCGGTGACCATATCGCCGCCGCCCGCTGCCAGCTGCCCATGACCAACCGGACGGACATCCCCGCCCACTACGGCATGCGGCACCGCGCCGCCATCGGCCTCACGGAAGACACCGACGCAGACGTCCTGGTGGTCTCCGAGGAGACGGGCAACGTGAGCTTCGTACGGGGAGGAGAAATCCAGACGGTAAACGATGTGAAAGAGCTGCGGCAGCTGCTGGGCTCGCTGATGACAGGGGAGGAAAGCGAATAGTATGGACGCGAGGCTGGAAGCGAAACTGGGCTTTGACAAGGTGCGTGAGGCCATTCAGGGCCGATGCTCCACCGACTACGCCGCTCTGCGCGTAGCGGAAGAGGAATTCTCGACGGACGCCGCCGAGATCCACCGCCGCCACCTGCTCGCCGACGAGATGCGCCTCATCCTCATGTTCGAGGACAACTTCCCCACCTCCGGCTACATCGACGCCATTCCCTTCCTGGAACCCATCGGCAAGAGTTCTTCCATCGACCTCCTTTCGCTGGGCAAGCTGCGCACCCTGCTGGACACGCTGCGCCGCGCCCTGCACTTCTTCCACACGGTGAAGGAGGGCATCTATCCCAACCTGCAGCACCTGGCCGCCGGGGTGAACGCCCCCGCCGAGGTAATGCAGCGCATCGACGCCATCCTGGACCGCCACGGAGAGATCAAGGACACCGCCTCGGACGAGCTCTACAAGATCCGCAAGAGCATCAAGGAGAAGGAAATCAACGTCTCCCGCCGCATGAACGCCATCCTGCGCCAGGCGCAGCAGGACGGTCTTGTGGAGGCCGATGCCAGCGTCTCTATCCGAGACGGCAAGATGCTCATTCCGGTGTCATCGGCCAAGAAGCGCCAGTTCCAGGGATTCATGTACGACGAGAGCGCCACGGGCAAGACCGCCTTCATGGAGCCCGCGGAGATTGTCTCCCTGCAGAACGACATCGCCCAGCTGCACTTCGACGAGACGCGGGAGATCGCCCGCATCCTGTACGAGTTCGCCGAGTTCCTGCGCCCCTTCGTGCCGGAGCTCATCGCCGGCGCCACCTTCGTCGGCGAGCTGGACTTCAACATGGCCAAGGCCCAGGTGGCCCTGGACTACATCGCCGGCATGCCGGTCGTCTCCACGGACGGCTCGCTGAGCCTGCGCAAGGCCCGCCACCCCCTGCTGGAAAAGTCCCTCCGCAAAGAAAAGAAAGAAATCGTACCCCTGACGGTAACGCTCACCCCCGAAAAGCGCATCCTGCTCATCTCCGGCCCCAACGCCGGCGGCAAGAGCGTATGCATGAAGACGGTGGGCCTGCTGCAGTATATGTTCCAGTGGGGCATGCTCATCCCCACCTCCGAGACGTCGGAACTGCCGGTATTCGACCGCATCATGGTCTCCATCGGCGACGACCAGTCCCTGGAGAACGACCTGTCCACCTACAGTTCCTTCCTTACGGACATGAAGGCCATGCTTTCGGTGGCCGACGGCCGCACGCTCATCCTCATCGACGAGTTCGGCTCCGGAACGGAACCGGCGGCGGGCGGCGCCATCGCCGAGGCCATCCTGCACGAGCTGGACATCCGCGGCGCCTACGGCGTCATCACCACCCACTACACCAACCTGAAACTGTACGCCTCGTCCGCCGAAACGGGCGTGGTGAACGGCGCCATGCAGTTCGACGCCTCCACCGTGGCGCCCCTCTTCCAATTGGAGACGGGGCTGCCGGGCTCTTCCTTCGCCTTCGAGCTGGCCCGCAAGATGGGCCTGCCGGAGACCATCGTGCACGACGCCGAGGAAAGGGCCGGCGAACAGTTCGTGGGCATCGAGCGCAACCTTCGCAAGATCGCCAGGAGCCGCCGCCAGCTGGACGAGAAGCTCACCCGCATCCGCGCCACCGACAAGACCCTCGAAGGCCTGACCGACCGCTACGAAAAGGAGCTGGAGGACATCAAGGAGATGCGCCGCCGCATCCTGGACGAAGCCCGCGCCGAGGCCGAGAAGATCGTCAAGAACGCCAACAAGCAGGTGGAAAGCACCATCCGCACCATCAAGGAGGCCCAGGCCGAAAAGCAGCAGACCAAGGAGGCCCGCGCCGAACTGAGCGGATTCCTGGGCGCACTGGCCGAGGGCCGCAGCAAGCGGGACGCCTACATCGACCAGAAACTCCAGACGGTCAAGGAGCGCAAGGAGCGCGAACAGGCCCGCAAGCGCAAACGGGCCGATGGCGAGACCCTCCGCCAGATGGAGCAGCAGGAGGCCGAGCAGAAGAAGCTGGCCGCCTTCCGCAACGCGCCCCTCAAGGTGGGGGAGAAGGTCCGCGTCAAGGAGAACGGCATGGTGGGCGAAGTGGCCAAGGTCAGCACCAAGGCCGTCAGCGTGATTGTGGGAAGCATCACCACCAAGCTCCCGCTGGACCGCGTGGAGCGCATTACAGCCAACGAATTCAAAGCGGTTGCCAAGACCGCCGACAATAAACCCAGACAGGTGTACGACACCGCGATGACCGAACGGAAGGCCCGCTTCAAGCTGGAGCTGGACGTCCGGGGAGAGCGTGTGAACGACGCCTTGGAGATTGTCATGCGATACATCGACGATGCCATCATGCTAGGTGTGCCATCGGTGCGAATTTTGCATGGCAAGGGAACGGGCGCCCTCCGCGAGGAGATCCAGAAATATGTACGTACGGTGCCCGGCGTCACTTCCGCTTCCGATGAACATGTCCAATTCGGAGGATCCGGCGTGACGGTAGTGAAATTTGACTAACACCTAACCTAATGAACGTACTAACAACCAGTAAACTAGGGCAGACAGGAGAGGAAATCGCCTGCGACTTCCTGAAAACACAAGGACATCAGATCCTGGACCGCAACTGGCGTTCCGGGCACCTTGAACTTGACATTGTGTCAGAAGACGCCAGCGGAGTGCACTTCATCGAGGTGAAGGCGCGCACCGTCCCGGTCACTTCCACCTTGACCGACCAGGTCAACCGTGTCAAGCAGAAACGCATCAGCGCTGCGGCCATGCAGTACCTGAACAAGAAGCACCTCCTCGGACAGGAAGTGTACTTCGACATCGTTTCGGTGCTGTTCGACCGCGAGGAAACCGTCGTCCGGTACTTTCCCCAGGCCTGGATACCCATGTACATCTAATAACCAGTTTTTATGAGTCAGACACACAGATACTGTGTAATTATGGCCGACGGTGCCGGCTCCACCAGACAGTTCCGGCACACTTACGATAGATTCCTGCAACTTGTCCCCCGGGACAACATCCTCGTCGTCACGCTGGCGGCCTTCGCCGCCGACGCCCGCCGGGAGCTCCCCGAGCTTCCCGCCCGCAACCTGTTGCTGGAACCTTCGGCCCGAAAAACAGCCCCTTGCATGACGCTGGCGGCCTATACGCTCCTTCAGCGGGACCCCGAAGCCGTCATCGTCGCCACCCCCTGGGACCTTGTCATCCGGGACGAGGAACTCTTCACCCGCACGCTGGAGGAAGCCTTCGCCTACGTGGAGGAGAAGGATGTCCTGATGACCCTCGGCATTGTCCCCAAGACGCCCGACGTCAACTTCGGCTACATCCAGGTGAAAGAGGGCCGCAACGCCCATCTGATGGCCGGTCCGCTGCAGGTGAAGACCTTCACGGAAAAGCCTTCGCTGGAACTGGCCGAGGTCTTCGTCCGCACGGGCGAATTCTTCTGGAACAGCGGTATCTTCATCTGGAAGGCCGCGACCATCGCCGCCGAGATGGAGAAGTACATCCCGGAGGTCACGGAACTGTTCCGCGGATGGCAGCAGGGGATCACGGATCCCGCTTTCATCGAGCGCGCCTACGCCGAGTGTCCCAAGGTCTCCCTGGACTACGGCGTCATGGAGCACACGGACCGCGCCTGGCTGTATCCCGCCCGCTTCGGATGGGCCGATATCGAGCGGCTCTAACTATTGTATAAATGCGAAAAAAATCGTATTTTTGCGGGCTAATTTGCGAAATTAATTTAAACTATACTAAAACATGCAAAGCAAAGGTTGGATCAGATTCGTAGCTATCTGCCTGGCCATCGCCAGCGTCTGGCAGCTTTCCTTCACGGCTATCACCCGTATCCAGGAGAACAAGGCTGCCAAGTATGCCCAGGAGCAGGCCCTGCAGTACGTTGAATCAAACAATGTCGCCGCTGATGTCCGCGAGTTTGTGCAGGACTCCGTGGCGGCCATCCGTAACAGAGCCTACATCGACTCTGTCAGCAATGAAAACGTTTTCCTCCGTTACTCCTTCAAGGACGTAAAGGAAAAGGAAATCAACCTGGGTCTGGACCTCAAGGGCGGTATGAACGTCATGCTGCAGGTTCAGCTTGAAGACCTGGTGAAAGCCCTGGCCGGCAACAGCTCCGACCCGGACTTCGTCGCCGCCATCGCCCAGGCCAAAGCCAAGAACGTCAACTCCAGCGCAGATTTCATCGGCCTGTTCGCCGACGCCTGGGAGCAGGTTGCCCCCCAGCGCCGCCTCGCCGAGATCTTCGCTACCTTCGAGCTGCGTGACAAGGTGGCCAACGACGCCACCAACGCCCAGGTCATCAGCGTCATCCGCGCCGAGGCAAAGAGCGCCGTTGACAACTCCTTCAACGTGCTCCGCAACCGTATCGACCGTTTCGGTGTCACCCAGCCCAACATCCAGCAGGTAGGCAACTCCGGCAAGATCCTCATCGAACTGCCCGGCGTGAAAGATCCTGAGCGTGTGCGCAAGCTCCTCCAGGGTACCGCCTCCCTCGAATTCTGGCCCACCTACCAGGGCAACGAGATCGACCTCTACGCCGTCGATGCCCGCGTGGCCGAAATCCTGAATAACCTGAGCGATTCCACCACCGTGGCCAATCCCCTCTTCCAGGTGTTCTCCCCCTCCGGTTGGAACAACGCCTGCCTGGGCTTCGCTACCGGCGTGGATACCGTTCTCGTGAACAAATACCTGTCCATGGCTTCCGACGTCCTTCCTGCCGGTTTCCGTGGCATGTGGACCGTTAAGCCCAGCGAGCTGGTGAAAGGTGCCAACGTGTACGAGCTGGTTGCCATCAAGGCTACCTCCCGTGACGGCAAGGCTCCCCTCGACGGCGGTGTCGTCACCGACGCCAAGGTGAACTTCAACGGCGCCCAGAACGGTGGTAACGGTGCTCCTTCCGTGTCCATGACCATGAACGCCGAGGGCGCCTCCATCTGGGCCCGCCTCACCAAGGACAACGTCGGCAAGGAGATTGCCATCGTCCTGGACGGTCTGGTGTATTCCTATCCCAAGGTGAACGGCGAAATCACCGGCGGTTCCTCCGAGATCACCGGCAACTTCGACGTCCAGGAAGCCGAAGACCTTGCCAACGTGCTCAAGTCCGGTAAGCTCCCCGCCCCTGCCACCATCATCCAGGAGCAGGTCGTGGGTCCTTCCCTGGGTAGCGCTTCCATCAAGGCCGGTCTCATCTCCTTCCTCATCGCCTTCTGCCTGGTGCTCGTTTACATGGTATTCTTCTACCAGGGTGCCGGTGTCATCGCCGACATCGCCCTCCTGTGCAACGTGCTCCTGCTGTTCGGTGTGCTCGTGAGCTTCGGCGCCGTCCTCACCCTGCCCGGTATCGCCGGTCTCGTCCTGACCCTGGGTATGGCTGTGGATGCCAACGTGATTATCTACGAGCGTATCAAGGAAGAA
>Ga0265298_10003485_pt1 | contig 20739 bp, 19 predicted proteins | sample AusTroGonzalo_MG_3_FD_193486 | JGI IMG/M metagenome (GOLD analysis project Ga0265298, IMG submission 193486) | Bovine rumen microbial communities from tropical cattle in Woodstock, Queensland, Australia - Gonzalo_01 | ecosystem: Host-associated > Mammals > Digestive system > Stomach > Rumen ... | reverse complement strand
GGCCGGCACGTGGATCGACTTCAGCTTGCCGCAGGCTTTGTTGAAGATGTCATTCGGTACTTCAGGACGCTCGCCGAACATCGTCACCTCAGTCAGCTCTCCGCAATCATAGAATGCCCCACGTCCGATTTTCGCAACGCTCGCAGGAACAGTCACAGAACTGAGGCCATCGCAATATGCAAATGCGGAATCGCCTATTACAGCTAATTTCGCCGGGAGATTCACCATCTTCAAGGATTTGCAGTTGATGAATGCACCTTTGCCAATATATTCCAGGGATTCCGGCATCGTCACAGGCTGCATCTGAAAGCATGCAGAGAATGCCCATGCTCCTATCGTCTTGACGCTGGAAGGAATTGTCACTGACTTAAGTCCAAAGCATAAATCGAATGCACTTGGGCCGATGCACGTCACACCTTCGGGAATTGTCACCGACGTCACCTCTTCGCAACGATAGAAGAACTTGTACCCTATTCCCGTCACCTTGACGCCCCCCAGCGTCTTGGGAATCGTGATGGCTCCTTTAGGGCTAGGCGAGACGGCGCAGGAATATTCACCGTTTTTCTCCGCCGCGACCGTCGCTTCGCCGTTCTTGACGAAGTACGACCACGTGTAGCCATCGACAGTCTCCGTGCCGTATTTGACGCCTACAAGGCCGCACGTCTCCTGTCCGTTGCCCTCGGCGATTTCAATGCGCGCAAAATGCGACCATTCGCAGTTCCAATTGTTGGCTTTTAAAACGATCTCGATCTTTGCAGAACGCCCACGCCAGTCGAAGAGCGGCACAACCAAGTCTTCCCAGGGCTCCAAGTCTGTCGTGCGAACGAGCCGGGCAGCCATGGCGTCTTTGCCATTGACTCGGACTGACAGGAGGAAATCCGACTCTGCATTCCATGAAGAGACCTTAAGAAACAAACATGGGTTCTTGTTGGAAAGCGTCACCGTTCGGCTCAAGACTACCGGCGTTTCCTTATTCAACGGATGGAGGCGAAGAACATTCTCCTGTCCGCGATGATTGGCACACAAGCCGGAGGCCACATCCTTATTATTTTCCTGCGGGACTTCAGAATCGAGCGACCATCCCGGGAACAGCTTGGCGACATCCTTTCGCGTCTTCGCCGTTGTGGTTTCCGCTTTCTCCTCATCAAGCAGCTTGTAAAGGCGTGCGCCATCATCCTTCTTGGGAACACCAAGGAGCGCAGCCTCGATCATGTTCTTAACGCTTTGCGACGGGAGGTCCGGGATCGTCGCCTTAAGAGTCTTCATCGTCTCGGCGGCTTTTTCAAGGTTGCCGTCCTGCACATAAAGGACGAACGCGCCCTTCATCAGCAGCAGCTTCGCCGCTTCCGTGTCTGCCTCGCCCGAGAGCTTCATCGCCACGGCGGCAACTTCAGACCGCGTCTTCCTGCCGACCTCAAGCTCCGCCTTCTCGAATCCCAGCAGTTTTCGGACAACCAGCTCAGCGCGCCTTGTCTCCATCTCTGTCGGCATGGCCGTCAGCTGAAAAGCCGCGCAAGCCACCGCCATTGCACAGATCAGTTTCGATTTCATTTTACCTCCTTATTGAATTTAATTCTGTTGTTCTAAATCAGTACACCACTTTCCGCATGACATCGTCTTCTTTTACTCTGGGACGGACGGTGAAGTAGTTGACGCCCGATTTGCTGAGCTCATTGACTCGCGCCTCGTCCGCTGCCTCGCCAAGCACCTGACGCTCATATCGGTTGTCCTCGACGAGTTCGCTTGCCGTAAAGCTAATTTCGATGCGAGCGTCGCTTCCATCGTCCGCACGCTGCTCCTTCCAGATTACCGCGACCTCAACGTCCATCCCTTTCCCAATCTTGAACTTCTTCAGGGCGAGCATCCCTTCCGGGACATCGGCGCGCAGGTCGACCGCTCCGTAGTCATCCTTCATCCAGCGTGTGATCTCCCTGACCATCCTGCCGGCCTTCATCTCAGTCCCGACGCGAAGGTTCCCGTGCATCCGGATGGAATCCACCTGCCTGGTCGAAGGAAGCACCGAGTATGTGACCTGTGTGCAGTAGAACTCAGGCTCGCCAAGCTGCCTGTAGCCGCTGAGGGCTACTTCATGGATCTTGCACTTGTCAGTGCCGTCGACTCCCTTCCGGCGAGCCAGGAACATCGCATCGTCAAACTTATCGCCGATCGCAACGCCGCCAACGACGACCCTGGTGTATTCCTCGGGAAACGAGAGAGTCGGCCTGCCGTTGCTGTTCATTAGGACAAAACCGTTCTCAAGATCGACCTTCCCGTCCTTCGCGATGTCAACCAGCTCTTCCGTCAGCCTGTCCAGCTCATTTGTGAACGGGACGTAGATCGGATTCTGGACATATTTCGGGATCCTGATCTCCGCCGCGACCTTTGCCGACGTCGTCTTCCTAACGGCGGACGAATGCCTTGCGGACGGCTTGAATTCGGCGATGGTGCCGCTCTTGGAAACGCGGCAAGCAACCCGCTCCGCCTTCCTCTGACTGGTTGCCGCACCATTGCCATGCGTCAAGATGAAATAACTTGCGATCACGGCCACACCCGTGGCGCACAGCCAAGAACTTGTAACAGATACTAGTGTCATTTTCATTGTTTGCTCCTTGTGAACGATTGTTGCGTTCACTGACACTATACGCACGGCATGAGCAAATCTCCCGCGGAAATTTTATTTTTCTTCGGCGTACTCCATTTCGACCGCTTCGATCATCTTGCTGACGCGGTTCTTGACCTTGTAGATGATCTCAGCCGAAACGCCGAAATCGGCAGAAATATCTTCAACCGGACGGTTTTCAATCACATAGGCGCGATAAATATCGCGCGATTGCTGTTTCATCGCCACTTTCGTAAGGACATGTTCGACCGCCGCCTCATGCTTTGCCTTTGCCCAGCTCAGGTCAATTTGCTCCTGCTGTTCCGCCGGAATTGCGGGTTCCTCGGTCAAATCGTCTATCAAGCAGCGGTCTGCTGCATGCCGCGCCTGATCCTGGCGATAAAGCGTAATCAGCTGGCGGCGAATAAGAAGCGCGAGGAACGTCCTGAACCGCGCCTTGTCGGGATCGTACTTCCCGGAGCGGATGATTTCGACAAGCTTGAGATAGACCTCCTGGACGACATCGTCAGGATCATGCACATGGTCGTTCCACTCAACGAACCTGCGGATGGCGGGCGTGTAGAGATTGAAGAAACGAACCCACGACGCCTCGTTTCCGCCGGTCACCTCTACGGCCAGCTTCTGGAGCAAGGTCAAGGACGTCGGCGGAAAGAGACTCATTGCCCGGCCCTCCCGTAAATGCCGCTGCTGCTGAACGCCGCGTCGAAGTCATCGGGTTCGGCAGGCGTGGAGGGGCTGAAGAGAACGAAATAGCCAACGATGGCTGCGGCGACAAGAACCGCCGCACCCGCGAGCGCCAGAAGAACGCGGCTCCGTTTACGTCGCGGCGGCGCTTCCGGCGCCATATTCTTCCTCTCCCGACCGGGCGCAGGGGGTGGCTGGAGCATTTCAACCAGTTCGAAGAGGTTCGTTGTGCGCTCCGCCGGATTCTCGGCAAGGAGGCGCGGCAAAACGTCAATCCAGCAATAGTCGAGCGTCTCCAGCAGCCTGAACACCTTTGAGCCGGGCTCATACCAGATTCCGGTCAGGAGATAGACGAACATTACGCCCAGCGAATACGAGTCCGCCGCAGGCGTCGCCTCTTGTCCACGGGCGACCTCGGGCGCCATGTAGCCCTGGGTTCCCATCACGAGGCGAGCGGATGTTGCGGCCTCCGACACTATCGTGTTGACGGCATTTACGTCGGAGCGCAACCGTTCCGAGAAAAGGCGCGAAATGCCGAAGTCTGAGAGGACCACATGCCCGTCAGACGAAATGAGCACGTTCCCGAGCTTGATGTCGCGATGGACTATGCCCTGATCATGGATGTAGTCAATGGCGTAGGCAAGGTCCAGGAACCAGCGGAAGATGCAATCCTCGTCCAGCTCCTCCGTCCTGACATCCAAAAGCGTGCGCGGCCTGCCGTCTTCGGAAAGCACAAGGTCCATGACGAAGTACGGCGTTCCTGTCGCCTCGTCGAAGCTCAAGTCGAACACGCGGACAAGATGAGGATTGCGCAACCTCGCCAGGACCTTGCCTTCGGCCAGGAACTTGTTCTTGAGGACATCGATGTGCCCGCCATGCGCAGTGAACGCCTTGAGCGCATAGCGCACGCCAAGCTGTTCGTGCTCCACTTCATAGACGGCACCCATGCCCCCCTCCCCTAGGAGGCGGATTATCCGATAGACGCCGATTTTATGTCCAGCAGCAAAACTCATATGTCAGAAGACGACAGAACGGGACAGATCCGGAGCGAGCGAGACCGCATCGCCGGCGCGAAGCGAGCTGAATCCGGGCAAGCGCACTATTGCAGGATGGCGCGATCCGTCAAGCAGCACGTGGACAAGCGTCTCCGAGCCAAGGGGCTCCACAAAGTCGACTGCCGCGTTGAGGACGCACTTGCCGTCCGGCGCGGCGCCGCACGCCTCCAGCCTTATGTGTTCGGGCCTTGTTCCGACGACATGGTCCGGGTCGACCGTTCCGGCCGGAAAGAGGTTCATCGGAGGCGTTCCGATGAATCCGGCGACGAAAGTGTTCGCCGGCCTCTCGTACACCTCAAGCGGCGGAGCGACCTGCTGGATGCGGCCCGAGGACATTACGACAATCCTCTCGCCCATCGTCATCGCCTCGGTCTGGTCGTGGGTGACGTAGATCATTGTCGCGCCAAGCGCATTGTGGAGACGTATGATCTCGGCCCTCATCTCGACGCGCATCTTGGCGTCCAGGTTGGAAAGCGGCTCGTCAAAGAGGAATACCGCCGGCTCGCGCACGATGGCGCGGCCAAGGGCGACACGCTGGCGCTGCCCGCCGGAGAGCGCCTTCGGAAGACGCTTGAGGTAAGGCTTCAGTCCGAGCGTGTCCGCTGCGGACTCCACACGCCGCGCCACTTCGTCCTTGGGGACATGCCGCAGCTTGAGTCCGAACGAAAGGTTCTCCTCGACCGTCATGTGAGGGTAAAGCGCATAATTCTGGAACACCATCGCGATGTCCCGGTCCTTCGGGGGAAGATCGGTAACATCACGCCCACCGATGAATATCCGGCCCGACGTTGGGGTCTCAAGACCTGCGACCATCCTGAGGGATGTCGACTTGCCGCAACCGGACGGGCCGACAAGGACAAGAAACTCGCCGTCTTTGACGTCCAGCGAAAAATCCTCCACCGCAGGCACATCACCGCGCGAATATACCTTTCGGACATGTTCAAAGCGCACTTCAGCCATTGGTTCCAACGCCTTTCCCGCGAATGTAGATCATTACGGATTGCCTGATTATCTCGGAAAGCATGCGGCCATCGTCCCCCTTCGCGGACTTGAGGCCCTTGTACGCCCAGTATATGGCGGAGTATTGGGCATGTCCCCTGTCCGTAACGCCAAAACGGGACTCGATCTCGTTCATCGTCATCGGATCCATGGAAAGCTCGTCCCACGCACCGCGCGATTCCGCATCCGCCACAATTTCCCGCCACTTTGCGCGGTAGAGAGGAGATGCTGAATCTATGTCGGCGCCGATCTTGAGCTCAAAGAGCCATGCAAGCTCACGGTAGAGCTCCGATGATGACGGATTGATCCTTATGCCGTCATCCCTCAAAAGGGCAATCGCCGAATGCACCCAGCGCCAGCGGTCCTCGTCGGTCGGCATCATGACCGAAACGTTGTAGGCGAGATTCCACGCCGCGTAGCTCCATATCTCCGGAGTATGCGGCTCGGCCAGCGCAAGCGCATGGGCAAGCTGCGCGAGCTCCACGTAGCGCCCTTCCGCCTGAAGCCTGTCGGCGCGGAACCAGACCATCTCTGCGATTATGCTTCTCAAGCCCCCGAACGCGGCGAATGCGCCTTCCTCTACTGCAGGCGACTTTACGGGACGTATCGAGGTCAGCGCAAACTGGCCCGCGACTGCGAGGGCTGCCAGAATCGCTATCGCGACAAATCTCCTCATGTCATTGAAGTATGCGATTAGCGATTGCACGCCGCAGGGTAAGAGGATCCGAATAGGCGATGCCGGAATCGACCGGAAGACCGAATGCGAGGCGCGTCACCCTTGCACCGCTGCCCCTGAGGAGCTCCGCTATGTAGCCGGCGGTCGCGTCCCCTTCCATGTCGGTCGAAAGCGCGAGAAGGACCTCGGTCATGCCCTCGTCGCGGACGCGATCTGCGAGCTCGCGAAGACGCAGCTTCTCGGGGCCCAGGCGACGGGACGGCGAAAGCTTGCCGCCGAGCGAGTGGTAGCGCCCGCGGAAGGCGCCAGAAGACTCGATCGAAACTATGTCGGCCGGCTCTTCGACTACGCAGACCGAATTCCCCTCGCGCGTGGCGTCAGTGCAAAAGTCGCACGGATCGCGGTCGACGGTCGTGAACGCACCGCACCTGGAACAGCACCTTACCTTCTCTCGCGCCTCGCCGAGCGCAAACGCGAGCGGTTCGAGCAACCGCTGCGGCTCCCTGACGAGCGCGAGCGCGGCACGCGCCGCGGAGCGGCGCCCGAAGCCCGGCAGCTTCGACAGCGCGGCCTCCAGCTCGTCGATGGGCCTCAGGAGGCTCACTTGCCGAAGAGCCCTCCGGCGCCGCCCTGCTGCATCATCTTCATCATCTCCTGCTGGGTCGTCTCGCGGACCTTCTTGAGCGCGCCGTTCACGACATTGAGGAGCATGGTCTCGAAACGCGCAGGCTTGCCGGCCTTGACTTCGTCGTACGCCTCAGGGGCCATGGTTATGCTCTCGATCGACATGTCGCCCTTGGCGGTCACGGTTATGCCGCCGTTCGAGTAGTCGACGGTGATCTTCTTGAGCATCGCCTCGATCTTCTTGGACTCGGAACGCATCTTCATGACGTCCTTGACCTGGTCAAAAATTCCCATTGCCGTATCTCCTTCTTTTTGTGATGGTTTGCCTTTATGCGAGCTTGCGGCCGCTGAGCTCCTCGTAGGCCTTCACGTAGATCTCGCGAGTGCGCGCGATGACGTCGTCGGGAAGGACCGGCCCGGGCGGCTGGTGGTTGAAGTTGATCGAATCGAGCCAGTCCCTTACGTACTGCTTGTCGAGCGAAGGCGGATTCGACCCGACGGCGTAGCTGGCCTCAGGCCAGAAGCGCGAGGAATCAGGCGTAAGTATCTCGTCGGCAAGGATGAGCGATCCGTCGGAATCGATGCCGAACTCGAACTTCGTGTCGGCGATGATGATGCCGTGGGCGCGAGCGTAGTCCGCGGCGCGCGTATAGAGCGAAATCGTCGCCTCCTTCAGCTTCGCGGCGGTCTCCGCGCCTACGAGCTTCACGGTCTCGTCGTAGTTTATCGCCTCGTCGTGGTCGCCGATAGCCGCCTTTGTGGTCGGAGTGAAGAGAACCTCGTCGAGCTTCGACGCGTTCTGGTAGCCGTCGCGGAGCTTCTCGCCGTTGACCGTGCCGGACTTCCGGTACTCCTTCCATCCGCTTCCCGTAAGATAGCCGCGGGCTATGCACTCGACCTCGACCATCTTCACCTTCTTTACGAGCATGGAGCGCCCGGCGAGATCAGCGGCGTACGGCTTCAGCACTTCAGGATACTCGTCGACATCGGCGGTGATGAAATGGTTCTTGACCCCGAGGAACTCCATCCAGAACTGCGAGAGCTGATTCAGCACCTTGCCCTTGTCAGGAACGCCGCACGGAAGTATCACGTCAAACGCGCTGATGCGGTCGGTTACGACCATGAGGATCCTGTCTCCGAGGTCGAAGACGTCGCGAACCTTGCCGCTCTTGTGCGGCAGACCGGGGATTGTGCACTCAAGGAGCGCGTGGTTCTTGTCGTATTTCATTTGATATCCTTTACATGTTTCCGATTACGGCCTTGATTCGCCTTACGCCTGCGGAGGACGACTGCTCCTTCTGTATCTTGAAGCTGCCGAGTTCGCTCGTATTCGCTACGTGCGGGCCGGAACAGATCTCCTTCGAGACGTCGCCTATCGTGTAGAGGGACACCTGGTCGCCGTACTTCGAGCCGAAGAGCGCCATTGCGCCTTCGCTCTTGGCCTCCTCGACCGTCGTCATCTTCTTTGTCACGGGGATCGCGTCGGCGATCCATCCGTTCACCAGCTTCTCGACCTCGGCGATCTGGGCGTCGGTCATCTTCTCGGGCCAGGTGAAGTCGAAGCGGAGGCGTTCGGCCGTGATGTTGGAGCCCTTCTGGTTCGCATTGGGGCCGAGAACCTTGTGGAGCGCGGCATGCAAGAGGTGTGTCGCGGTATGCATTCGCGTAACCACTTCGCTGTTGTCCTGGAGACCCGCCTTGAACGAGCCCGCGCTTGTCGTGCGGGAAAGCTCCTGGTGCTTGCGGTTCGCATCCTCGAAGCCCTCCTTGTCGACGGTAAGGCCGTCCTTTGTCGCCATCTCGACGGTCATCTCGAACGGAAAGCCGAACGTATCATAGAGCTTGAACGCCGTCTTGCCGCTAATCTGGCTCTGGCCGTGAAGCTTGAGCTGCTCCGCGACCTTGCGGTACATCGCCTCGCCCTTGTCGAGCGTAGCGTTGAAGCGCTTCTCCTCGGCCTCGAGATCGAGACGGCACTGCTCGAGATTCACCTTGAGCTCGGGGTAGACGTGGCTGTACTTCTCGCAGATAACCTCGGCGAGCTTCACGGTGAAGCCCTCCCCGATTCCGAGCTGGCGCGCGTACCTCACGGCGCGGCGGATGAGACGGCGAAGAACGTAGTTCGCGCCGACGTTTCCGGGCTTCACGCCGCCCTTAGGATCGCATAGGATGAAAGTCGCGGTACGCATATGGTCAGCGACGATGCGCTTCGCCCTAAGCACCTCCGCCTCGTCCTGTTCCCCGTTCCCAGTTCCCAGTTCCCTGTTACCTGTTCCCCTCAACTCCTCGATCTTCGCCATAATGGGAGCGAATATCTCGGTATCGTATACGGTCGGAGCGCCGCTCATCATGCATATCGTACGTTCTACGCCCATGCCGGTATCGACGTTGTGGCGCCCGAGCGGTTCGAACTTGCCCTCGGCGTTCTTGTTGTACTGCATGAAGACGTCGTTCCAGATCTCGATGTACTTGCCGCAATGGCAGCCCGGGCGGCAATCAGGCCCGCACTTCTCCTTGCCGGTATCGATGAACATCTCGGTATCGGGACCGCAAGGCCCCGTGGTCCCAGCCGGGCCCCACCAGTTGTCCTCGCGCGGCAGGCGGTAGATGCGCTCGTCGGGAATTCCGAGGCTGCGCCATATCGCCGCGGCCTCCTCGTCCGCCGGAATGTAGCCCGCCTCGCCTTCCTTGCCTTCGCCGCGGAACACCGTGACGCTGAGCTGGTCGGGCGAGAATCCCAGATGCCTGGTCAGGAACTCGAAGCTCCATGAGATCGCCTCTTTCTTGAAGTAGTCGTTCAGCGACCAGTTTCCCAGCATCTCGAAGAACGTAAGGTGCGCCGCGTCGCCCACCTCATCGATATCGCCCGTCCTTACGCACTTCTGGACGTCGGTGAGGCGCTTCCCGGCAGGATGCTCCATCGCGCCCATGAGATAGGGGACGAGCGGATGCATGCCCGCGGTCGTGAAAAGGACTGTCGGATCGTTTTCGGGTATGACGGAGGCTCCGGGGATTATCGCATGCCCTTTGGACTCGAAAAACTTAAGATACATGTCGCGGAGTTCGTCCGCAGTCAGATTCTTCATTCTTGTAATTCCTTTGATCTGTTATTATACCATATTTGCCCGGATGTCGCTTGCAGCTCAGATGGTTAAAGCCCGGTACCGCCCCTATCCGAGCCGACTTTGGTCGGGAGCTCGTTTTTGCGCTGGTGCTGGCTAATTTTCACGTGGATACACGTGAAAATTCCGGCGAAAACGAAGGTGGCGACATCGATTTTTCGGCCTTTCACATTTTGCCAGTGCTACGGAGCCTATCGGCAAAATGACGGCGCGTAAAAATCGGGTCGCTTCCTCCGTTTCCGCCGTCGCTGCGCAGGCTGCAAAAACGCCTCCCGCCCTCCATCGGCTCATTAGGCAACAGGTAACAGGGAACAGGGAACGGGTGTTGCGAAGCGTGGCTGGAGGAGAAGGCTGGGATCGCACGAGAGGAGCTTGCTCGACTCGGCGCCGTAAGAGAGTCGACGCACGCAACCAGTGACGAACGCCCAGGCACCGACCGGCTGAAGACGGAATCTTGTCTGCGCAGAGGAGGGCGCATACGATGTCGAGAAGCTCCGGGTCGGGCGATACCGGACTTCGACGACAGCATGTTCGCAAAAACGAGCTCCAGCACGCAGTCGGCACTGATTGGCAAACAATAATGAAACTTCAGATCAGTCCGATGTCTTGCGGGGGATCACAAGGGCGGAAAGGAATGCGAAGAGAAGCGGTGCGACAAGCATGTTCGAAAGAACCGCACGGACGGTCTCGCGCGTCTCGACGCATGTGTCTTCGGCGAGCCTGGCGAGAGGCTCGAGAGAGCTTATCGGGTGGGTCGTCTCCACAGCCGCCCTCGTTATGTGAAGGCCTATGGCGTCAACAGGGTCCTTCTCCAGCTCATCCGGATACTGCTCGACGACGCTAGGGCTCATCTCGGCGACGGCAAGCGAGACTATTGCGGTGAAAAGCGCGACGGGGCGCCCGAGCGCAGAGCCCAGGAACACGCCGAAGGAGACCAGGAGCGTGAGGATGGACACAAGCTCGACGTACGCCCTGAGGAGATTCCAGCCGAACCCGTCGGCGGGGATGAGGAGATTCACGTCCCTCCTCGGCCGCAGCATCACGGCCGATTTTCCGTTGTTGCGGAAAGAGAGCATGCCCGCTTCGGCGACGACATTCCGTCCAGATGCGCCAAGCGGTATGTCGACCACGGCCTGCGTATTGTTTCTCACGCTCCCGGACCACATGGCGCCATCAGCCGCAAAGTCGAGCAGCCCGACGACATCCTGGCGCATTCCGTATGAATTGGTGAACCGCATCCTCGCCTTCACGATATCTGCATCGTCCGTCCCGCGCGGCAGGGAGAACCGCCATGTCGCGACGTCGTTGGTGCGCACCGTCTCGTATCTGTCGAATGCGCGCTGCGCCAGGAGACGCACGACCACCGGCTTCCTGGCCTTTTTGACGGCCTCGGGCGTGCGAGGGTCTTTCATGTACGCCTCGTACATCTCAAGGGCCTCATCCTGCGGCGACTGCATTACCGGCGACAGAAGATGGCTGCAGGGGCGCCCGACATCTCCACGGGCCGCCTCGATCAAGGCCGCGAGGCCAAGGACCAGCGCACCGGCCGCCGAGAGCGCCGCTATCTTGCCGAGTGCGACAGTCATGTACCGCACTGGCCTTACGAGCGTCAGCTGAAGCCTCTTCTCCGCGCGCTCGCGCGCGATCGCGCCTGTCGCGGAAGCGAGAAGAGACACCGCAAGAAGCGCGGCGACACCGCCAAGCGAATAGTGTACGACAAGCTGCCGCGCCCCTTCGCTCGTGCCGTCACCGCGAAACAGGAAAGGAGCGGCGAACATCCACACCGTCGATGCAGCGACAAGGATCGCAAGCGACCTGGACCGCACGAATGCAGTCAGCTCAAGCAAGAAAATCCGCCAGAACGAACTCATCTGCATTGCCCACCTTTGCGAGGAAGAACTCCTCCAGGGATTCACCCAGGTCCGATACGCGCCCTTCCGCGACCGACTTGCCGCGATCCAATATCATCACCTGGTCGCATATGTCCTCCGCATCGGCAAGAAGGTGCGATGTCATGAGAACGGTCATCCCGTTCATCGCAAGCGCCTTCACGAGCGTCTTCACCTCTTTCGTCGATACGGGATCGAGGCCGGAAGTCGGCTCGTCGAGCACAAGAAGCTCGGGCTTGCCGACAAGAGCCGACGCCAGGGCGACGCGGCGCGCCATTCCCTTCGAGAACCCGGCGACGGAACGGTCTGCGACGTCCTCGAGCTGCACCATCTTAAGGAGCTCCCGGGTTCTCTCTGCGGCCACGGACCGCTTGAGGTCGCACAGTCCCGCGTAGTACATGATTGTCTCGCGCGCGGTAAGGTAGGGATGCAGATAGCTCAGCTCGGGAAGATATCCGAGCCTCGCGCGCGCCTCGACGGACTGCGGGGAAAGCCCGAAGATCGATACGCTTCCAGCTGTCGGGGCGAGAAGGCCCAGTATCATCTTAATGGTCGTCGACTTTCCGCTGCCGTTAGGGCCGAGAAGCCCGAAGACCTCGCCACGCCCCACCGTGAGGTCAAGCCCGTCCACAGCGTTCACCATCGGTCTCAGCCAGAAGTCGCGGTAGGTCTTACTGACCCCTTTCAACGATATGACCATGTCGTCGTTCATTGCACATCACGTCCGTTTATGAAGTGGACTCCGGCCAGGAGAAGCGCGGCAACGGCCGGAACAATAGACAGAAAGGCTGCGAGGAAATAAGGCAAGGGCACGGCCCCGCCGTCGACCAGCGCATCGGAAAGGCAGTAGTTCCCGAGCGCAGGCAGCGCCGCCGCGGCGATGAGCGAAACCGCGAGAGACACTGCATTCGACCGGAACCTCACGGCGAAAGCTGCCGATCCCGCCAGGAGGACGAGCGACGGCATTGCAGAAAGGGCAAAAACGGGCAGCAGCCTGCAAGCGAGCAACGCATCGAACGAATAGAGCGAGCCTGCGGCGGCGGCAATGAGCGAAAGCAGGTTTGCAGTCATGACGAACCGGAAGCGGAAGAAACGGTTGAGCGCGGCCGCGGCAAGCATGGGAACGACGAATGCAGCGACGGCCAGAACCAGCGAAGGCCCCCACAGTCTTGCCATTGTGCCGTTCTCCATGGCAAGGGCTCCGCCTATCTCTGCCCCGCGAACAACCGTAAGCGACACAAGAGACACGGTTGCGGAGAATGCCGCGTACGCTACGCAGCATCCGAGCGACTTCCAGAGGAAGAAGGCCGTACGGGAAACGGAATGGGCCAACGCCGCATGGGCGGTGCCGCTCTCGATCTCGCGGCGGAACGTGCGGGCCGCACCGGCGCATGCGACGACGGCGCCGCCGAGCAGGAGCGCCGAGATGCCGGCGTCCCTCGCCATGCGCGAGGGCTCGCCAAACTGGTGGTAATGCATTGCGGGGGCGAGGGTCGCGACCGCAAGAGACGCGACCAGAACGAGCAGCACAAGGGGCTCCCCAAGTATCTCGAGCGCCGTCGCAAATACGATGGCCCGGCCGCGTCTCATCAATGCGTCAGAACAGCGGGATCAGGTTGTCCTGATAAAGGAACCAGGCAAGCGCGCCGATTGCGACGCATGCCGCCACCTGCACAATGACTCCGAGCGTAGCGACAAAAGCCGGCACGTCCGAGACCGTATCTGCCGCTGCGGCAGCAGGCGGAAACGCCGGAATGTTGGCGACGGCCGGCATGTCGGGTATGTCGGGGATATCGGCAACGCCTGCATCAGCGGGGGCCGCTGGCGCGGCAGCGGCGGCAGGGGCAGCTGGCGCACCAGGCTTCTTTATGCCGAACTTGCCGGCAGGACGCACCGCACCACCGCCTGGACGGGCGATCTTCAGCGTCTTGCGCTGCGTTGCGGTCACATCCGCAGCGGGAGCCGCCGCAGGCGCAGCCTCACCGGCTGCAGGAGGAGGCGCAACGATCTTTGCAGTCGCGGCGACAGGTGCGCTCGGAGCGCCCGTGGGCAGGTCGACAGGACGCTTGATCCTGATCGTCTTCATCGGCGCTCCGTCATTCTTTACGGGTGCCGCGCCGACAGCTTCGGACAGTGAAATTCGTGAAGTCTTCGACTTCGCAGCCTGCTTCTGCGCATCGGTAAGCTCAGCAGCCGCAGGCGCGGCGATGATACCGGTCTTGTGGAGAATTGCCTGCTGCGGAATCTGCGCCGTAGTGCTTTTGAGGCTCTTCGTGATGGACTTCAGCGTCGAAAGGGCATCCCCTGCAACAGCAACGGGCTTCGGACCGGCAGAGCCGCCGGCAGCAGGCTTGGCGATCGCGAGTTTTGCGACCACAGGCTTGGAGACAGCAGGTGTTGCGGCCGGGGCGGCGGCAGGCGCGGCGGCAGGCGCTGGCTGAGGCGCGAGTGCGGCAACGACTGGCGCGGGCGCAGGTGCAGGTGCTGGCGCCGGGGCCGGTGCTGGCGCCGGGGCCGGTGCTGGCGCAGGTGCAGCTGCAGCAGGCGCCGGAGCGATAGGCTTTACAGGCGTAAGGCCGGAACCTGGCTTGCGTATGACAGGTTTCGTAGGCAGCTTAAGCCCGCTCTTGATCGCAGGAGCGGCAGGCATCTTTAGGCCGGGCTTCAGCGGCGAGGCTGCCGGGACCGTCTTAAGCGGCGATGCCGGCTTTGGGGGAAGCTTCAGTCCTGCTCCAAGGGCAGGCTTGGGGGGAAGCTTCAAGCCAGGCTTCAGCGGGCTTGCGCCGCCGATCACAGGCTTCTTGATGGACGGCCCCAGCGGCGACGCGCCGGCCGCTGCAGGCTTTGCCAACGGATTCGCCTTAGGCGGTTCCGCATTAGGTACCGAAGTCGTAGGGGTTTCTTCAGCCATGGCTTGCTCCTCTTGTGCCCTGATGTAAAAAATCCGTTCCGGCGGATCAGACCGCCATCACCTCAGACTCCTTCGCCTTAAGCTCGACGTCGATCTTGGCGATGGCGGCATCGGTCGCCTTCTGGATCTTGTCGAGCAAGGTCTTCAGATCGTCTTCGGAAATCTTCTTGTCCTTTTCAAGCTTCTTGGCGGCGTCGTTCGCATCACGGCGCACATTGCGCATCGCGACCTTCTGCGCCTCGGCCTGGGTCTTTGCGACCTTGACGATTTCCTTGCGGCGCTGCTCGTTCAGCTCGGGAACGGTTATGCGGAGCACCTTGCCGTCGGTCTGCGGAGTCACGCCTATGTTCGCGGCGAGGATCGCCTTGTTCATCTCGGCAAGCACGGTCGGATCGAACGGAGTGATCTTTATCTGACGCGGTTCAGGCGTCGAAATCGTTCCAAGGTTCTTGATTGGCGTAGGGCAGCCGTAGTACTCGACCTTGATCTGGTCTACCATCGCCGGATTCGCCTTGCCTGTGCGAAGGCCGGCGAACTGCGCCTTAAGCGCGTCAAAGCTCTTCTGAAGTTTTGTGTTTGCGTCGTTGAGAACTTCACTAGTCGTTTCCATCTTTAGTTGCCTTTCCTGAAATCCATCATCCCTTGGCGCTCACAAGAGTGCCGACCGACTCGCCCTTCACGACGCGTTCGAGCGCATCGCCGTCGAAGAAGTCGAAGACCACGATCGGAATTCCGTTGTCCATGCACAGCGCAAACGCCGCAGAGTCCATCACCTTAAGCCGCTTTTCTAGGGCCGTCTCGTATTTCAGCGAGCCGTACTTCTTCGCCTTCGGATCCTTCTTCGGATCGGCGGTATACACACCGTCGACCTTCGTCGCCTTCAGAAGCGCGTCGGCATCGATTTCGCTCGCGCGGAGAGCCGCCGCAGAATCGGTTGAGAAGAACGGATTGCCCGTACCGCCGGCGAAAATGAGCACTCGCCCCTTTTCGAAGTGGCGAAGCGCCTTGCGCTGGATGAAGGGCTCGGCAAAATTTGGAAGATCGATCGCCGTCATGACGCGCGTCGGAACGCCGATGGACTCGAGGGCGTTCATCATCGCAAGACCGTTTATGATCGTCGCGAGCATGCCCATCGAATCTCCCGTCACGCGATTGACGCCATTGTTCGCCCCTGTCAGGCCGCGGAATATGTTGCCGCCGCCGAGGACAATGCCGACCTCAACGCCGAGGGAGTGAATCTTCTTGACGCGTTCGGCCATGAACGCCAGATTCTTCGGGTCGATGCATTCGCCCGTTTCACGGTTGCGGAGAACCTCGCCGGACAGCTTGAGCAATATCCGACGATACTTGAGTTTACGTGCCACTTTTTTCACGGTGACAATTATATCATAACGCCCGTAAGAACGCAAACGTCTCTTGCGATCTGCGATTTGAGTTCGTCCACCGAATCGAATTTCATCTCGGGACGCATGAACCTCCTGAAAGAGACGGAGACCGCGTCGCCTTCAGCGCACTTTGGCGCCTGGTCGGTGAAATGGAGCTCGAGAACCGGCGCTCTCCATGCACTCTCGCCGCATGTCGGCGCCACGCCGTAGTTCGCCAGGGCACGAGCGCCGAACGCGACGACTTCGTAGACGCCGCGCTGAAGATCCAGCCGGAGGTCCTCAGGGATTACATTCACCGTCGGATACCCGATCTGCGAGCCGAGCCCCTTCCCGCGCACGACCTTGCCGCGGAGGAACCATTCGCGCCCGAGCATCGCGTTGGCGTCCCTGACCTTGCCGGATTCAAGGGCTGCGCGTATGCGCGTCGACGAGATCCTCTCGCCGCCGTATGTGGCGTACGGGACCACCTCCACCGCAAAGCCCATGCGCCTCAGCATGTCCGCGTCCCCGCGACCGCCACGACCGAAGCGCCAGTTGTCGCCGCAATATACGGCTCCGTCCCTTGCGGCGCGCTTGAGGTGCCTTTCTGCGAAATCTTCGGCAGGCATCTCCGAAAGCTCGCGGGTGAAGTCCAGAACGACCACGTCGCCGACCCCGCATGCGCGTATCGCGGCCACGCGGTCGGCGGCGGACATTATAAGCCTCGGCGCCTTTTCGGGCGCAAGGAGGGAAAGAGGATGATTTGCGAACGTAAGCGCGGCGGACGCACTTTCGAGAATCGCTCGGTGCCCCAGATGCACGCCGTCGAAAAAGCCTACCGCAAGCCCTCGCCTAGCGACGTTACGCATGACGGAAAATCCTTTATGTCCGTATCGAGAAGCCTGTCGAACGGTATGGCGTTCTCGACCGCGAACTTGCCGACTCGCACTCTCCGCAGGGATTCAAGCGCAGCGCCGCATCCAAGAGCCTCGCCGAAATCGTTGGCCAGCGTGCGGACGATAAGACCCTTCGTGCATGTGAGCGCGAACGGAAGAAGCGGCAAGGCCCCGTCCTCGACGTCGAATCTGTAGACATGGGCGAGAAACGGCTTGTGCTCGCCGGTGTCGGCGATTTCGTACCCGGCGGAGTTCTCCCGGCGGACGCTGCACCAGCGGCTCTCGGTCTGGAATATGTCCCCCCGGAACTCGGGAAGCGCGCCGGCGAAGCGCGCGGCGAACGGTCCGCCCCATCCGCCGTCCGGCACTGCGCCGCCGGTCGGCTCGCCATGGACATCGTGCGTGTTGGTCGAAAGGCCGAGACGCATGACGCCCTCGTAGGCGCGATCTGCGCCCATCACGTCGCCCACGAACTTGTTGGCGTCGTTTATGAGAAGCACCAGAAGCCCTGACGCCATCGCGTCGAGCGAGCCGCCGTGGCCGACCTTCACGAGGTTGAACTTGCGCTTGACCGTCTTCACGACGGACGAGAACGCTATCCCCGAGGGCTTGTCGACGAGCAGGAACCCGTCAAGGTCCTCAAGCATTCTGAGTTGTGTCAGATTCGCCATCTAGCCTGGAAAGTATGGCAAGGACCTCGTCACCCTTCTCGAGCGAGCGGTCGAGCTGAAAGAGGAGACGCGGAGTGAACTTCAGCCTGACCTCGCGGTTGATGATCTGCTGGAAGCGCTTCGCGTTGTGCTTGAGATGCTGCATCGCAGTCTCCTTGAGGGCATCGTCGCCGAAGACGGACACCTTTACGGTGGCGTCGCGAAGATCCTTGCCGCACTTGACGTCGGTCACCGTGATGAGGCCGGGGGCGATCGTGTCACCCTGCATGACAGAGAACATCGACTCCCCTATCACGCGCTTGAGGAGGCTGTTGACCCGCTCTAACCTGTCCACCGCCATCTTGCCGGTCCCCTACAGGCTTCTCGGAAGCTCTTCGAGGAGGTAGCACTCTATGACGTCGCCGACCTTGAAGTCCTCGTAGTTCACGAAACAGACGCCGCACTCCTGCTGGCCCGAGACCTCCTTGACCTCGTCCTTGAAGTGGCGAAGGGTCTGCACCTTGCCTTCCCACACCTGCGCGCCGCCGCGCTTGATGCGGAAGCGCTCCTTTGCGACGAGCGTGCCGTCGAGCATCTGGGAGCCGGCGATCTTGCCAAGCTTGCCGATGTCGTATATCGCCTTGATCTCCGCATGGCCCTTGACGACCTCGCGGTACTCCGGCGGAAGAAGATCGAGCATCGAGTTCTTGACGTGGTCGATCAGCTCGTAGATGATGCGGAAGGAGTTGATCCTGACGCCGTCGTGACGGGCCTGCTGCTGTACGCCGGAATCGTTCGATATGTCGAAGCCGACTATGATCGCCCTTCCGGCCGCAGCCGTCTTTACGTCGGTGAGCGACACGTTGCCGGTGCCGGTGCCGATGACGTTGAGGCCTACCTTTTCGGACTTTATCTGCCCGAGAGCCTCCACGATCGCCTCCAGCGAGCCGCGCGTGTCGGACTTGACGATCACGTTCAGCTCGCGCTTGCCTTCGGCCGCCATGCGGCTCATGAGCGCGTCGAGCGTCGCGGCCTTGGAGCTCGAGAGCTCCTGCTCCTTGCGCTCCTGCGCCGTCTGCTCTGCGAGGGTGCGCGCACGCTTCTCGTCGAGCATCACGCGGAACTCGGCGCCCGCCTCGGGCACGCCGGAGAGGCCCGTGCACTTGACCGGAGTCGCGGGGCCGGCCTCCTTGACGCGGCGACCGTGGTCGTCGATCAGGGCGCGAACCTTTCCGAAGTGCTCGCCGATCAGTATCGCGTCGCCGACCTTAAGCGTACCGCCGGTCACGAGCAGCGTCGCGCAGGGCCCGAGCCCCTGCTGAAGCTCGGACTCGATGACGAAGCCGTTCGCGCGGCGCTTCGGGTTGGCTGTGAGCTCGAGGACCTCCGCCTGGACGAGAATGTTCTCGAGAAGCGCGTCAACGCCCATTCCCGTCACGCCAGAGACCGGGCAGCAGATTATGTCGCCGCCCCAGTCCTCCGGGGTGAGGCCATGCTTCTGGAGCTGCTGCTTTACGCGGTCGACGTTTGCGGTCGGCTTGTCGGCCTTGGTGATCGCGACCATGATCTGGACGCCGGTCTGCCTCGCTACGCGGATGCACTCCTCCGTCTGTGGCATGATGCCGTCGTCCGCGGCGATGATCAGGACGGCTATATCGGTTATCTGCGCACCGCGGGCGCGCATCGCGCTGAACGCGGCGTGGCCCGGGGTATCGAGGAATGTGATCTTGCGGCCGGCGATCTCAACCTGGTAGGCGCTGATCTGCTGGGTGATTCCGCCGGCCTCTCCCGCCGCGACATGCGCCTTGCGGATCCAGTCCATGAGAGTCGTCTTGCCGTGGTCGACATGGCCGAGGAACGTGACGACAGGCGCGCGCGGCTGAAGGGACTCGGGCGCATCCTCCGGTATGAGGTCGTCGGCGTCGATGGCCTTGAGGACTGGCTTGGCCGCGGCCTTGTCGCGGGCATGCTCGATCACGACCTTGAAGCCGTACTTCTCGGCGATCTTCGTCGCGACATCGGGCTCGACGCGCTGGTTGATGGACGCAAGTATCTTGATGCCCATCAGGTCGGCGATCAGACGGTTGGGCTTTATGCCAAGCTTCGCCGCAAGGTCCTTGACGATGACGGCGCCGCGTATCGAAATCTCGCGCGACTCCTCGTTGACGGATATCCTTCCGCCAGGCTGGGCCGGTCTCGCCGCGGCGGCGGCGGACGTCCTCTTGTCGAAACTCTTCTGAAGCTCGCGCCCCTTCTTGCCCTTGCGGCCGCGCTCGTCCTCGTAGTCGTCGATCCGCATGGACTGCTTGGGCGGCTTGGGAGGCTTGGGCGGGGGAGTGGCCGCGACCGTGATCGTTATGGCGCCCGCGGGCTTCGACTTCTGCAGAGGCTTGAACCCGGCGCCTGCGCGGAGCCCGGTCTGGGTCGCGGAAACGGCAGGAACGGGCTTCGGCTTCACTGGAGGAGCCATCCTGAGCGGCTGCCTGGCCTCCACGGGCGGCTTCGGCTCGGCAGGACGCTCCCTTGCGGGCGCTGCGGGAGCGGGAGCGGCGACCACCATCGAGGAATCGACCTTCTTTCCGTCGGCCGCCGCCCTGGCGATGTCAAGGTGGCGCTTAAGGGCCTCTTTGGACTTCTCGACGCCACTGGCGGCGAGAGCGGCGGCGCGCGAGCGCTTGGCGGCGCGCACCTCGGCGATATCGCCCTTTGCAAGTTTCGCGACAGCGCTCCTCAAAGCGTCGGCATCGCCGTCGTCCAGCACGCTGATCGCGCTGGTCGCGTCAAGGTCGGCGGCCTCGGCCGCCTTCAATACGGCCGCGCTCGAAACGCCGACCTCTCTGGCTAGTTCGTATACCCTCATGTCACAGGCCCTTACTCGGCGTCATCCGCTGGTTCTTCTAACGTTTCATCGTCTTCGAGGTGCGTACCGGCGCCGGTCAGCTCCGCCACGGCCTTCGCCGCGGCGTACACGCCCTTCGCAGTGACCTCGTCGAGTCCCGTGGCGGCTATGAAGCTCGCCTCGTCCTCCTCGACAATGCCCTCGACCGTAAGGTAGCCGGCGTCAGCCATCTGCGTCGCGACGGCCGTGGAGACGCTGAACGTTTCGGCGAGCTCCTTGATCGCCTCGGCCTTCTGGTCCTCAAAGCTCGCGGTCGCCATGGACTTCTTGACCTCGACATGCCAGCCCGTAAGCTTCGTGGTAAGGCGGACGTTCTGCCCGCGCTTGCCGATCGCGAGGGAATACTGTCG
>Ga0265298_10003484_pt1 | contig 20741 bp, 24 predicted proteins | sample AusTroGonzalo_MG_3_FD_193486 | JGI IMG/M metagenome (GOLD analysis project Ga0265298, IMG submission 193486) | Bovine rumen microbial communities from tropical cattle in Woodstock, Queensland, Australia - Gonzalo_01 | ecosystem: Host-associated > Mammals > Digestive system > Stomach > Rumen ... | reverse complement strand
CTTCCGGGCGACGCCCGTCACGGCGACGGCGACGGTCCCGTAAGTATTGATATAGGAATTGACAAAGAGCATGGAGAAGGTAATGGCCGCGCTCTGGATCACCATGGGGATGCCCAGGGCCAGGAGGGGGCGGATGACCCGTTTCCCGATCCGAAAATGGGAGGGATGAAAATCAAAGTGAATATGCTCCCGGTTTTTATACAGCAGGCGCAGGGCGAAGAGGAAGCTGACCGCCTGGCCGATCACCGTGGCGAGGGCGGCGCCGAAGGGCCCCAGCCCGGCCGGCCAGACCAGGAGGATATCCAGGGCCACGTTGATGACCGAGGCGAGGGCGATGAAGAGGAAGGGGTGCTTCGAGTCCCCCATGCCGCGGAGGATGGCCGAGACGAGATTATAGCCGTAGATAAAGGGAATGCCCCAGACGCAGGTGATGCTGTACTGCCGGGTATATTCCCAGATTTCTTCAGGGGTGTTCAGCCAGCGGAGGATCCCCTGGTAACTGAAGAAAAAGATGACCATGATGACGAAGGCCAGGCCTTCGAGGAGCGTGAAGAGGGTGCCGACCATCTCGCCGACGCGGTCGAACTGACGCGCGCCGACGTAGCGGGAGATCAGGATCTGCCCGGCGTTGGAAAAGCCCATGGCCACGAAGGTGATCAGCATCAGCACTTCCCCGCCGATCGAAACGGCGGAAAGCCCCGCCGTACCGACGAACTGGCCGACGATGATCATATCGACCATGTTATAGACCATCTGGAGCAGGCCGGAGAGGAACAGGGGCAGCGAGAAACTGATCAGCGTCCGCGGGACGCTGCCGGAGGTCAGGTCACGGATAATCCGGTTCTGTTTTTCCATGGCGACGCTCCTTTCCGGTCAAATAGTTGAAATGCCCGTATATGCAATCGTACTATAAACCGGGCCCCAAAAGCAAGAGACCCGCGGACGGTCAGCCGTCCGCGGTCAGATCCGCATAGCCGAAACGGACCAGCGCGGCGAGGTCCTTCGGGTTTACACCGACCTGGAAGCCGACCCTGCCGGCGCTGACGAAGATCTGGTCCTCTTTTTCCGCGGTTTCGTGGAGAAAGGTGGGGAAGGGTTTCTTCATCCCTACGGGGGAGCAGCCGCCGTGAACATAGCCGGTGAGGGGCAGGAGGTCCTTCTGGCGGATCATGGAGACGGATTTTTCCCCGGCGGCTTTCGCGGCTTTTTTCAGGTCCAGCTCCCGGCGGACCGGGATGACGAAGACATAATGACGCCCGGGCTTCCCTTCGGTGACCAGGGTTTTGTACACCCGGTCGGGATCCTCGCCCAGGAGGAGGGCGATCTGCTCGCCGGTCATGGTGGCGTCCGGCTCGTAAGCACGGGCGGAATACGGGATTTTGCGCCCGTCCAGGAGGCGCATGACGTTGGTTTTCTCTTCGGATTTCATGGCTTTCCTCCGAACCTCCTTCGGTTTCGTTACAGATCGTGCTTACTGAAGACAAGGAGCACAGACCGACAGGGGTCTGTGCTCGGCGAAAACCCGGATATCAAAACCGCCCGGCCCCGCAGGGCCGGCGATCAGGCAAACCTCAGCTCGTCCAGCGTATAGCGGATCACATCGTCGAGAGAGTCCTCCTCCTCCGGATCCGCCTTCAGCGCGATCCACGGATGAGACTCTTCGAACAGCGGCGCCTGCGTTTCCCTGGTTTCCTGATCCATATCGGTTCACTCCCCTGTATTGTTCCGGCAAAACCACAAGACATTGTAGTCAAGAGAAAGAGAGAACACAATATCCGATCTGGTTTTTTCCTGCATTTTTCCCGGGCCTTTAATCTCCGGGCCGGGAAGGGAGCGGAAGCGATACCGGATTACACAAACGGATGGACTGGGCGGGAGGCAGGGAAAATGATATAATCAGAGACGGGAGTCCGCAGACAACCGCGGGGCCGACGAGCTCGCGAACCGCCCGCGGGGAACCCCGAAACCCTCTATAGTAAAATGGAAAGGAAAACCGCAATGAAGCCAAAAATCCGGATTACATTCAACGCTCCGCTGGTGCTGAGTTTCGCGCTGGCCTGCACGGCGGCGACGGTTATCCGCCTGATCGCCGGGGAGACGGCGGACAGGGTTTTCGCCACTTACCGATCCTCGTGGGCGGATCCGATGACGTACATACGGTTGTTCACCCACGTGCTCGGCCACACGGGCTTCGGCCACCTGCTGGGGAACATGGCGTATATCCTGCTGCTCGGGCCGATGCTGGAGGAGAAGTACGGATGGAAAAACCTGCTGGCCGTGATCCTGGTAACGGCCGTCGTGACCGGCCTGGTTCACAATCTGCTGTTTCCGCAGGCGTACCTCCTCGGGGCGAGCGGCGTCGTTTTCGCCTTCATCCTGCTGACCGCGTTCGCGGAGGTGAAGGAAGGCGAGATTCCGCTGACGTTCATCCTGGTCGCGGCGATTTACCTGGGCCAGCAGATCTGGGACGGGATTACGGTGAAGGACAACGTGTCCAACCTGACTCATATCATCGGCGGACTGGTCGGCGGCGGCGCGGGCTACGTGCTGAACATCAGGAGAAAAAAATGAAAGCGGAAGACGGTGCTGATCAGACAAGCAGGCCCAGACTGGACAGGATAAAGATAAAGGCGAAGATTGTGATCAGGGAAGCCACGGTGCTTACAAAGACCAGCTGGCCGGCAAGGAGCCCGTCACCCCCCATGTTCTGGGCCATGGGATAGGAAGACGCGGCGACAGGAGTGCCGAAGATCATCAGGATCAGGAACAGCTCCACACCCCGCAAACCGATGGAATACGCAAAGACGACCATTACAGTGGGGAGCAGGATCAGCCGGATGAGCAGCACAATACTGATTGTCCGGCGATTCTTTTTCAGCTCTTCAAACTTCAGGTTTGCGCCGAGAACCACGAGGGCGAGCGTTGTAGCCAGGCCGGCCAGCGATGATACCGGCGTGGCGATGAACGGCGGCAGCCTGATCTGCAGCAGATAGAATACGAGCCCGACCACGCAGCCCTGCAGCAGCGGATTTTTTATGATGCCGAGCAGTATCTGCTTCGGCCGTATCTTTCCGCCCTCCCGGAACGACTCCAGTACGATAACCCCGGCGATATTGAACAGTGAAACCATGATCATGATCATCATCCCGCAGACGGCGGATTTCTCTTCGCCGAAAACATAGGTGGTCAGCGGGATGCCGTAGATAATGAAGTTGCTGCGGAAGATGCCCTGGATGATCACGCCCCTGCGGGGGTTTTCCTTCACGATCTTTGGTACGACGATCATCAGAAGCACGACCAAAAGAATCACCGAAACAACGCCGGTGACGATGAGCTTTACGGAGGGCATAAGCTCCGGCTTTGCACTATAAACATTATTGAACATCAGAAAAGGAAAGAAGAGCTTATAGTTCAGCGCATTCAGCCGGTCCATGAAAGGCCTGTCCGTCCACTTCATCCGTACGGCGAAAAAGCCGACCCCCAGCAGGACCAGAAACGGGCCGACTGCATTAAAGGCGACAAGAAAGCTTTCAAGCATACAGTTTTCCTCCTGGCCAGGATTTATTCAAAATGGAAAACATCGCCGAATCCGGTCACATTGAAGACGCCTCTGACCAGGGCGTTGGCGTTCCGGATCACGATCCCGCCCTTGCCGTCCATGGCTTTATAGGCTCTGAGCAAAACACGGAGACCCGCGGAAGAAACATAATCCAGCTTTTCAAAATCAAATATGATCTCGGAAACGGACGCATAGTATTTTTCCAGGAACTCTTCCAGCTCCGGAGCCGACAGAGTATCCAGCCGACCTTCCGGTATTACGGTCAGGGTATCGTCTTGTCTGTTCGCGTTAATGATCATGATTAACTACCCTCCTCTTCTACATTCCGTCAAAACTGTTTTATGGCAATCAGATCCACCTTGCCGCCCTTGATGCTGATCCTGACCTCATCTGTCAGGGACAAAAGTACGGAACGCTCAAACTTGTCCCACTTGGGGCTGGAGATGACTGCGTCTGTCAGATCGGCGGCCTGGGAATATCCTTCGCTGGAATAATAAAGATCAATGTCTTTTCCTACCGACATGGCCTGGATAAACATCTCCTTTAATTTGCCCAGGAAACCTTTAGACGCTTCGTTGGTTCCGCTGGTTGTGGACTGGATCAGTTCATCGCGCTGAATATTGCCGAGTTTCTGAGTTGCGGAAAGATGGAAGGTAAAAAGACCGTTTTCCTCCTCCAGCCAGAATTCAGCGTTGTCCACCGTTCCGGTAACACTGTTGAAAAGGGAAAGCATTTCTTCTGTGATCAGACAGAGATGGAGTTTTTGCTCCTCAGGAAGCGTTGCACCCATTTCCTCGGTTTCCAGATGCGCGTCACGGAAACCTTCTCCTGTGGAACGAATCGCAATCAATTTGGATTTCATCGGTGATCATGTCTCCTTTTCAATTATCTAGTCCCAGAGAACCATTGTTTTTCATATTTTATTATGCCTGCAGGGCTAAATTCAACATCAATCTTTTCTTTTTTCGGAAATTTATTCTGAAATCCGACGTCCGTTCCCCGCCGGTCGTTTTACAGTTGCCGAACAGCAGACTGAGTACAGCCGGAAGGCTTATGCACGAAGCCCAATGATGCCCGGGAGGCCAGGAATCTCACCCAATTAGCGGAATATTGCCTGTTTTGGTCTTTTTTTTTCTGGATAATCCATCTATAATAGCATTAAACATAACTTGAATAAGGAGGGGTCCCTTTGAATTATGCGGAAGAATCCCTTCGGCTGCATGGCGAATGGCAGGGAAAGATCGAGGTTGTTTCCCGCGTTCCCGTACAGACCAAGGATGACCTGTCGCTGGCTTATACGCCAGGCGTTGCCCAGCCCTGTCTCGAGATCCAGAAGGACTATGACAAATCCTTTACCCTGACCCGGCGGCATAACCTGGTTGCTGTGATCACCGACGGGACTGCCGTACTCGGCCTGGGCGATATCGGCCCGGAAGCCGGCATGCCGGTCATGGAAGGCAAATGCGCTCTTTTCAAAGCCTTCGGCGACGTGGATGCTTTCCCCCTGTGCATTCGCAGCAAGGATGTGGATGAGATCGTCCGGACAATCTACCTGATTTCGGGCTCCTTCGGCGGAATCAACCTGGAGGATATCGCCGCCCCGCGCTGCTTTGAGATTGAACGGCGGCTGAAGGAACTGTGCGATATTCCCGTGTTCCATGACGACCAGCATGGGACTGCCGTGGTTGTCGGCGCAGCGCTGATCAACGCCCTGAAGGTCGTGAAGAAGGATATCGGCGAGGCAAAGGTTGTCATCAACGGCGCGGGCAGCGCGGGCATTGCCATCGGCAAACACCTGCTGAACCTGGGCGTAAAACACCTGAAGATGGTGGACCGCTTCGGTATCCTGTGCGAGGGTGTGCAGATGAACCCCGCCCAGGAAGCCATGGCAAAGATTACCAACCCGGAGAAGTTCTCCGGCAGTCTTGCGGACGCGATGAAGGGCGCGGATGTGTTTATCGGCGTCAGCGCACCGCATATCGTCAGCCAGGACATGGTTCGCTCCATGGCGGAAGGGCCGATTATTTTCCCGATGGCCAACCCCGTACCGGAAATCGAACCGGATGAGGCGCTGGCAGCCGGCGCGGCTGTGGTCGGCACCGGGCGGAGCGACCATCCGAACCAGATCAACAATGTCATGTGTTTCCCGGGACTGTTCCGCGGGGCGCTGGACGTGCGGGCCAGGGATATCAACGAAGAAATGAAGCAGGCTGCTTCCCATGCGCTGGCGGGCCTGGTCTCCGATGAAGAACTGAAGAGCGATTATATCCTGCCCATGGCCTTTGACAAACGGATCGGACCCACAGTGGCAGCAGCCGTCGCGAAGGCTGCCCGCGACAGCGGCGTGGCCAGACTCTGATTCCACGGACCGAAGTAAAAGGAGGAGTGACTGTGACCGCTAAGGAAAAGAAACCCTTTCAGCTGTTTAACCTGCCCCTGCCGATTTTTCTGATCATCGCCGCTGTGACGATCCTGGCCACTTACACCGGCACACTGCCGGCGGGCATGGCCGGATGTTTCCTGTTCATGATCGTACTGGGGACCATCCTGGGCTGGATCGGAGACCATACGCCGATTATCAAGAGCTATCTGGGCGGCGGGCGATTGTGTGCATCTTCGGATCAGCGCTGCTGGTCTGCTTCGGGATCCTTCCGGCCGCGAAGACTGTGGACGGCGAAACCATTTACAATATGACCCTCCCCTTCGGCAAACTTGATCTGGTCGGCAGCATCAACAAGTTCTTTAAAGGCGACGGCGCCTTCCTGGACTGGTATATCGCCGCGCTGATCACCGGCTCTATCCTGGGGATGAACCGGAAACTGCTCCTGAAGGCGGCGGCCCGGTATTTCCCCGCGATCTTCGGCGGCCTGCTCATGGCTTTCGGCCTTTGCATGGGTGTGGCCGCTATTATGGGCTATCCGGTGATGAACGCGCTGCTTCTGATCGCTCTGCCGATCATGGGCGGCGGAATGGGCGCCGGTGCGACTCCGCTGTCCAAGATCTTTGAGACCAGCAGTTCCATGTCGGCGGCGGAGGCACTGTCCGTAATGACTCCGGCGGTCGCTATCGGCAATGCGATCTCCATTGTTCTGGCCGGCATTCTGGTCAAGGTTCTGAAGGGCAAGATGAACGGAAACGGCGCACTGATGCAGGCCGGCTCCATCGATCCGAAAGAACTGGAGATCAGCCCCGAGATGCAGCAGAAGCGCGACGCGATCAGCCTGCCGAACCTGGGAATCGGCCTCCTGACTTCCGGCGCGTTCTTCGCCTGAGGCTTTATTCTGGCCGGTGCGTGGAAGGCACTGGGCACCGGGATTACAATCCACGCTTATGCCTGGATGATTATCACTGTCGCGATCTGCAAGATCACGAATATCGTGCCCGAACGGATTGAGATTGCCTGCTATCAATGGTTCCAGTTCATCATGAAGAATATGACGAATATGCTGCTGGTCGGCATCGGAATCTGCTATCTGGAAATCGGCACGGTTATTTCCTCCTTCAGTGTTACTTACCTGCTGCTGTGCCTGGCTACCTGTGTCGGCGCTTTTGTCGGCGCGGCACTCATCGGCAAACTGGTGGGTTTCTATCCCTTCGAATCCGGCGTGACCGCAGGCCTTTGCATGTCCAACATGGGCGGTACGGGCGACGTGGCGGTACTGTCCGCCGCGAACCGGATGGAACTGATGCCCTTCGCACAGATCTCCTCCCGCCTGGGCGGCGCGGTGATTCTGCTGCTGGCCAGCCTGATGCTCTCTGTACTGGCCCAGTTTATCGTGGTATAATGGTTCAGCATCATCCATGATCTTTGGCGGGGACAAGATGATTGTCCCTGCTTTTTTATGAAGGAAGTGAAACCTATGGGAGATAAGTGTATCCGGTGCGGCGGCCCGGCTGATCATTCTGTCAGGGAGCTTGAGGTGCGCACGCTCCATGTGCGGGGCCTGAGCGGGGAAAGCAGGGTGCAGGCTCTGGGGGATGAAATGAGCAGCGCCGTATGCGATAGCTGTGCACGGGAACAACTGGCCCTTGCCCTGGATCCGGTCCGGGCGGCAAAGAAACAATTGGTTTCCTTCGGCGCTGTTTTTGCCGCGGGGCTGCTGATCGTGGCGGCGGCCTTCCTGTTCCTGAAGGGGAAAAAGCTGTTTGTCCTGCTGGGGCTTGCCGCGCTGGCCTGCGGTGTGCTCGGCATTGTGGACGCATTGCAAAAGGCGCGGAAGAAGCGAAATGACATCCGGAACATGCCGGAAACCGAGGCACTGGAGGAAGCAGTCTGGGATGTGTTCACGGCGGAAGCACCGAAAAAGGAAAACGAGAACGACCTGACCTACATTCCGGTTAATGAACAGACACTGCGGCGGAAAAACGGCGATCTGATGATTCTCTATCATCTCCTGCCGGAGATTGCGGTCCAGGCATGGAACCGGCTCCACGGCAAAACCGCAGATAAAGCAGAGCCGCAAAGGCCTGAAAATCAAAACCCCGAAACGATCTGAAGATTTTTTTCAAAAAGTTTGTAACGAAATCGGATCTCATCCGTCTAACCAACGAAAGCAGCCGGGAAGGAGGTGACGACGTGTGGACGCGCAGGCCAGCGAGAAGATGTACGAAGCGTACTACATGCGGGTGTACTCCTACGCGGTGACGCTGTCCGGCAGCCGTGAGCTGGCGGAGGAAATCACCCAGGAGACCTTCTACCGGGCGATGACGAAATCGGCTTCGAAAACAGCCTCCTTCCGGAGGGAGGCGGACGAAGTTACCTGGTTGTGTACGATCGCGAAGAACCTGTTTTACGACGAGAAACGCCGGCAGAAGAAGACCGGGCCGATCCCGGAGGACGCCGAGGCCGGCGGGAAAAGCATCGAACAGATCGCGGCGGACAGGGATTCCTCCTTCCGGGTTCACCTGGCGCTGCACGCGATGGAAGAACCCTACCGGGAAATCTTCGAGCTGAGGGTGTTCGGGGAGCTGGGATTCCAGCAGATCGGAATGATCTTCGGCAAGACGGAAAACTGGGCGCGCGTCACCTATCACCGGGCCCGGCTGAAACTTCAGGAAAGGATGAAAACGGATGAAAACTGATTGCAATGTGATCCGGGATCTTCTGCCGCTGTACGCGGACGAAGTGTGCAGCAGCGAGAGCCGGGCGATGGTGGACGAGCATCTTCAGGAATGCCCGGCCTGCACGGAAGAACTGGCGCGGATCCGTGAAAGCGAAATCGAAAACCATCTGGCGGCGGAGAAGGAAGACGTGCTTCGCTACCAGAAAAAGAAATTCGGCCGCAGGAGCGCGGCGGTGGGGACGGTGATCGCCTGGATCATGATGATCCCGGTGGTAATCTGCCTGTTCCTGAACCGGCTGGACGGCGGGAGGCTCGACTGGTTCTTCGTGGTGGTCGCCTCCCTGGCGGTGGCCGCATCGGTGATCGTGGTGCCGCTGATGGTGCCGGAGAACAAACTGTTCTGGACCTTCTGCGCTTTCTGCGCGAGCACGCTGCTGCTCCTGGCCGTCACGTGCATTTATTCCCACGGGGACTGGTTCTTCATCGCGGGGAGCGCGTTCCTGTTCGGCATGTCGCTGATCTTCCTGCCGTTCGCGATCCGGGCCAAACCGCTGCGGCCCTATGTGCCGGAACGGAAGGCGTTCACGGTCGTCGCGGTGGACGTGGCGCTGTTCGCCCTGATGATGGAGTGCATCAGCATCCATAACAACGGCCTGGGCTTCTGGCGGGGAGCGGTTCTGGTCGGCGTGGTAATCGGCCTGGTGGTGGCTGTCGTTATACCTGAAATGAAGAAAAGGGGGATAATCAAATGAAAAAGGCTCTGATTCTGATTCTGGTTGTTATGGTCTGTCTGGTTGCGTACTATACCTGGTCCTTCGCGGACGGCGGATATACCAGCGGCGGCGCGACGATTACCGACGCCGTGGAAAACATCGAAATCAACTGGACCTCGGGTTCGGTGACCGTCGCGTACCACGACGCGGACACGGTGATCCTCGAGGAGACGGGCGACCGGCCGATCGAAGGGGACGACCGGCTGCGGTGGAAGACGGACGGGACAACCCTGGTCGTCGAATACAACACCCCCGCGCTTTTCCGGTTTTTCTCCCCGACGAAGGCGCTGACCGTGACCCTGCCGAAGGACATCAGCCTGAAGAAGGTCCGGATCACCGCGACCAGCGCGGACATCATCGTTCCGGAGATGAGGGCGGAGGAAATCGCCCTCGGCAGCACCAGCGGGGACGTGAACGCAACGGTAAGCGCACCGACCGTGGCCGGCGAATCGACCTCCGGGAACGTGACGCTGAAGGTGAACGGCAAGGCGGACCGGGTCAAAGCGGGCAGCACCTCCGGCAGTCTGAGCCTGACCCTGGAGCAGGCGGACAGGGCGGAGATGGGTTCGACCTCCGGCGGGATCTGTCTGGAGGCGGAAGAAGTAAAAGAGGCCGACCTCGGCTCCACGAGCGGGAATATCCGGGTGAAGGTGAAGGGGTTTGAGCGGATGAAGATCGGCGCGACCTCCGGCAGCGTGGACGCGGAACTCGCCGCGGATCCCGGATTCACCGCCGAAATCTCCACGACCTCGGGCGATTTCAACAGCACCATGGCCCTGACCAAAGAAGGGGAAAAATGGGCCTGCGGGAACGGCAGCGCGAAGCTGGAAATCGGCACGACATCCGGGAACGTCCGGCTGTCGGAACTGAAATAAGCTTCCGGCCGGGAGACCGGCGGCCTGCGGACAGACCGACATATTTCTTTCACCGGCGGCCCTTCGGGACCGTCGGATTTTTGACGCCCGGGAGGCAAACAATTTTTTGACGGACAGGCTGCCTTCTGATAAAATCGGGGAAGATGACAACGCATACGAGGGGGGGCATCTGAATGGTACCTTATCTTGAGGATAAAGAAACCGTACTGGCGGAGGCGGGTTCCTCCATGGAGGGCCTGAGCGAAGCGGAAGCCGCGGCGAGGCTGAGCCGCGACGGCCCGAACAAGCTGAAGGAAGGCGAGAAGGAAAGCCTGCTGCGGAAATTCATCGGGGAGCTGAAGGACCCGATGACGATCGTGCTGATCATCGCGGCGCTGGTCAGCGCGGTTACGTCCGTGATTTCCGGGGAAAGCCTGGCCGATACGATCATCATTCTGGCGGTGGTGCTGATCAACGCCTGCCTGGGCGTCTATCAGGAGAGCAAGGCGGAAGCCGCCATCGAGGCGCTGCAGCAGGTTGCCGCGGCGACGGCCAAGGTCATCCGCGGCGGGCACCAGAAGACCATCCGGGCCGACGAGGTGGTCAGGGGCGACCTGCTGGTGCTGGAAGCCGGGGACGCGGTTCCCGCGGATGCCCGGATCGTTGAATGCGCCTCGATGAAAAGCCAGGAGGCGGCCCTGACCGGGGAATCCACGGACGTGGAGAAGCAGAGCGAGGCCCTCACGGCCGCCGACAACGGGGAGGTTCCGCTGGGCGACCGGAAGAACATGGTCTACATGGGTTCCATCATCACCTACGGCCGGGGACACGCCGTGGTCACCGGGACCGGTATGGACACGGAAATGGGCGCGATCGCCGACGCCCTGACCAACGCGAAGGAAGAGGAAACGCCCCTGCAGATCAAGCTCAACGAGCTGTCCCGGAAGCTGTCCGTGATGATCCTGGTGATCTGCGCGTTTGTGTTTGTCGTAAGCCTGGTCCAGAACGGCGGCAAGGCGGTGATGGACACCTTCATGATCGCCGTTTCCCTGGCGGTGGCCGCCATTCCCGAAGGACTGAGCGCTGTGGTCACGGTGATGCTTTCCATCGGCGTGACCCGGATGAGCAAGAACCACGCCATCATGCGGAAACTGACCGCGGTGGAAACCCTGGGCTGCACCCGGATCATCTGCTCGGACAAGACCGGGACGCTGACGCAGAACAAGATGACCGTGGTCAGGAAGGTCACGAAGGACGAGAAACTGCTCATGACCGCCATGGCCTTGTGTTCCGACGCGGAACTGGAGGAGGGCGAGGCTGTGGGCGAGGCGACCGAGTGCGCGCTGGTCAACGACGCCAACAGGAACGGCATGCCCAAGCAGGATCTGGCGGCGGAGCTGCCGCGGGTGGACGAGGCGCCCTTCGACTCGATGCGTAAGATGATGTCCACGCTGCACCGGGCCGGCGCGGGGAACGGGTTTATCCAGTTCACCAAAGGCGCGCCGGACGAAGTGCTGCGCCGGTGCACCCGGATCTGGCAGGGAGACCGGGCCGAGCCGATCACGGAAGCGCAGCGGAACGAGATCCTGGAAGAAAACAAGGCGATGGCGGACCAGGCGCTGCGCGTGCTCGGAGCCGCCCAGCGAATATACGACGAGCGACCCGCCTCCAACGCGCCTGATGAGCTGGAGCAGGACCTGACCTGGATCGGCATGTGCGGGATGATCGATCCCATCCGGCCGGAGGTCAAGGACGCCATTGCCCAGTGCCTCAGCGCCGGCATCCGCCCCATCATGATCACCGGCGACCATAAGGATACCGCCGCGGCGATCGCCCGGGACCTGGGCATCCTGAAACCCGGGCAGATGGCTATCACCGGCGCGGAGCTGGACGCGATTCCGGACGATGTTTTCGCGCATGACGTGCGGCGCTATTCCGTGTACGCCCGCGTCCAGCCGGAGAACAAGGTTCGCATCGTGAACGCCTGGAAGGCTTTGGGAATGGTTACGGCCATGACCGGGGACGGCGTCAATGACGCGCCTTCCATCAAGAGCGCGGATATCGGCGTGGGCATGGGGATTACCGGGACCGACGTTACCAAATCCGTGGCGGACATGATCCTGACGGACGACAATTTCGCCACGATCGTAGCGGCGGTGAGCGAAGGCCGCCGCATCTACGACAATATCCGCAAGGCGGTCCAGTTCCTTCTCTCCGCCAACCTGGCGGAGGTGCTGGCCGTGTTTTCCGCCAGTCTGATGGGCTTCACCATCCTCAGGCCCGTGCACATCCTGTGGATCAACCTGATCACCGACACGCTGCCTGCCATCGCCCTGGGCATGGAGGACGCGGAAAAGGACGTCATGCGGCGTCCGCCCAGGGACCGGAAAGAGAGCATCTTTGCCGGCGGGCTGGGCTTTGACGTCTTCTTCCAGGGCCTGATCATCGCCACGATGACAGTTTTCAGCTATTTTGCCGGGCACCGGATGGAAAGCGGCGCCTGGGCGGTTGCGGATTCTTCGACGGGCATGACGATGGCCTTCCTGACCCTGAGCATGATCGAGATTTTTCATTCCTTCAACATGCGCTCCCGCACTGAGTCCCTGTTCAGTCTCAGAAAACAGAACCTGTGGCTGTGGGGAACGCTGGCTTTTTCACTGCTGGTGACGGCAGGCGTGATCTTCATCCCCTTCCTGAGGTCGGCCTTCTCCTTCCAGAGCATCACGCCGGCGGAATACCTGGTCGCCCTTGCGCTGGCGCTGGTGGTGATTCCCGTGGTGGAGATTGAAAAGGCTGTCCGCCGCAGGATGCAGAGAAGCCATGAAGGAAACCCGCAGGAGGAAGAAGGCCGGAAAAATGAGAATTGAAACGGAAAGGCTGATCATCACGGAGTTTACCGCGGAGATGGCCGGGGACGTTCATGAAAATTCCCTCGACGAGGATAACAGACGGTTTGTTCCGGACGAGGTGTTTGAGACGGTTGAAGACGCCGGGGCGGCGATCGGATTCCTGATGTCACAATACGGCGGCGCCGAAGGACCCCTGGCCTACCCTGTGCTGACAAAAAGCGGCGAGAACATCGGCTATGTCCAGGTGGTTCCGCTGGGAAACGGAGAGCGGGAAATCGGCTATCACATCGCGAAAAAGTTTACCGGCAACGGGTACGCGACGGAAGCGGTCAGGGCTTTTCTGCCCGAAGCGGCAAAGGCGACCGGGGTCAGCGAAATCCAGGGTATCTGCCTAAAGGACAATACGGCGTCAAGGCACGTGCTGCTGAAGTGCGGGTTTGCTCCCGTCTTTGAAGGCGTCGGCGAGTATCAGGGGGAGACGCGGGAGATCTTCAGAAGCGTGTGGAGAATGCCCGGCGGCGGCAGCGGGGCATGAAAGCCGGCGGAAAACACGGCTGAGCCCCGGGGCCGGACAAAATGAAGGAAGTGAGGACGGGGAAAAATGAACACAGAGGAGACCCCGTGACGGGACCTCCTCTGCTTTCGGATCCGCTCAGAACGATCCGGCGGATGATCCTGAGGCTTCATCCGGGCTTCCGCCCGGACGTGAGCCGGGATCAATCGGGAACGTAGATGTAATAACCGGCCGTAATATCATTGATGTTATGGATCGTGGAATTGATCGACTGCAGGTATTTCGCGCTTACGCCATACCGTCCGGCGATCCTGGACAGGCAGTCGCCGCTCTGGATCCGATAAACCGCGAACCCTTTCCTCGCGGGGAGCATGGTGCGGGAACCGCCGCGGCCTCCGACAATTTCTTCCATCTCGTTCAGGTTCAGTTCCTTATTATTCATTTTCAGTTTCCTCCTTCGTTGTTTCTGATTGATACAAGGGTTTTCATTTGCCTTGCACTGGTCTATACGAATACAACGAACGGGATGGCAGTTTTCTTCGAAAATATTCCATATTTTATTTTCCACCGGGCAGGAGGCGAAAGATGGCAGTACCGTACGGCAGGACAGAAACGGACTCAACGGGGATGAAGGCGGACTATACGCACCACTATGATTCTCCCCTTGGGGGGATCACGCTGGCAAGCGACGGGGAAGCGCTCGTCGGACTGTGGTTTGACGGGCAGAAACATTTCGCGGACACGCTGAAGGAGACGGCTGAAGAGAAGCGGCTTCCGGTCTTTGAGGAAGCAAAGCGCTGGCTGGAGGTCTATTTCAGCGGCAAAGCCCCGGAATTCACGCCAAAGCTGAACATGCGCACCACCCCGTTCCGGAAAACGGTATGGGAGATTCTGCTTACCATTCCCTTCGGACAGACGACGACCTACGGCCGGATCGCGGAGCTCGCGGCCCGGCGAATGAATCTTCCCCGTATGTCCGCCCAGGCCGTCGGCGGCGCGGTCGGCCACAATTCCATTTCGCTGATCATCCCGTGCCATCGGGTCGTGGGTACGAACGGCAGCCTAACCGGCTATGCCGGAGGAATCGACAGAAAGATCCGGCTTTTAAGGCTGGAGGGAACCGATCCGGACAACTTCTTCATTCCGAAAAGGAAGACCGCGCCGTAAAAAAGCATTAACAGGATATGAACGATGACCGCTGTCAGAAAAGACAACGAAACGGTATCAATTTGCTGATTTGGGAGTGATGACCATGGATGAAGCCATGACGCCGAAAAGGAACGGTCTGGACAGCGGTCCGCTGATCCCGACCTGGTTCCGCCTGTGCCTGCCGGTAGTACTCGGCTCGATCGTTACGATTGTGTACAACCTGGCGGATACCTATTTTATCGCGCAGACCGGCAATGCGCTGCTTGTTGCCGGCGTATCCGTCTGTGCTCCGATCTTTATGATCCTGATGGCTTTCGGCAATATCTTCGGGCAGGGCGGAAGTTCCCTGATCTCCCGGCTGATGGGCCGGAAATGTGAGGACGAGGTGAAACATGTCAGCGCATTCTGCTTCTGGATCGCCCTGGCGGTCGGCGCAGTTCTCGGCGCGCTGCTCTTCCTGTTTCGGGATCCGTTCCTGAAGCTGCTCGGTTCCAGCCCCGACACCCTGCCCTATGCCAGGGAATACAGCACAATCCTGCTGGCCGGCGCGCCGTTCATCGTGGTGAACTTTATCCATATGAACCTGCTGCGCTGCGAAGGGATGGCCGGCCTGTCCATGTGCGGCACGGTTATCGGCGCGGTGATCAATATCATCCTGGATCCGCTGCTGATCCCCGGCATGGGTGCTGCCGGCGCGGCTTTGGCCACGGTGATCGGATACCTGTGCAGCGATGTTTTCCTGCTGATTATCGTTCTGAAAAAAAGCGCTTCTCTTTCCGTCCGGCCGACGCTGAAAACGGAAAGGGCGTTTCTGAAAGATATTCTGTCCATCGGGTTCACGGCTGCGATCACGAACATTGCCTCCAGCGTATGCATTGTCCTGATCAATCAGAAACTGCTGGCCTTCGGGGATGACAAGATTGCGGCGATGGGCATTGTGATGAAGGTCACGATGATCGTCCAGATGATCCTGGTGGGCTTCTCCTTCGGCGGTATCCCGCTTTTCGGCTTTCTGTCCGGCGCGGGGGAGAAAGAGAAGATCAGCAGGCTGCTCAGGTTTTGCATACAGTTTCTGTGCGCCCTGTCCCTGACCATGACGGCACTGGTTATGCTCGCGGCAGAACCGCTGCTCCGGCTGATTACACCGGATGCAGAACTGGTCGCCACCGGCGTGCCGATGCTGCGATGGCATGTTGCCGGCAGCGTGTTCGCGGGAATTGTGATGCTGGTTACCTGTCTGTGCCAGGCTTCAGGGAAAGCGCTGCCGGCGCTCATTTTGTCCCTGAGCCGCCAGGGGATTGTTTTCCTTGTTGTACTGCTGATTGCCGCCGCCGTTTTCGGCTATCAGGGTATCCTGGCATCCCAGTTTTCCGCCGACCTGCTCAGCATGCTGCTGGCAGTCGTCATCCTGAGGCAATGCCTGAAAACAAATTAACCGCGGGGAAACGCGTGTGAGGTTTTATATGCAGAAAAACCGGAGACAGCCGGATTGAAACAACGGAGGAGGCAGGTATTATATGATCACAGTCAATCTGTATTACAAAGGCAGTAACGGCAGCGCCAGGGCCTTCGCGGAGGAAATGGAAGCCTCCGGCATCGCGGAAAACATCCGGAAGGAACCCGGCAATCTGCGCTATCAGTATTTTTTGCCGCTGGACGATCCGGAAACCATCCTGCTGATCGACAGCTGGACGGATCAGGCCGCCATCGACGCGCATCATGCTTCTCCTATGATGACGCAGCTTGCTGCGCTCCGGGAAAAGTATGATCTCCATATGGCCGTGGAACGTTTTGTGAGCGAAGATATCGGAAAAGATGAGAGATTCATCCGAAAGTGAGGAAGGCTTCACCCGATGGACTGCCGATAAATCAGAAGACGCCCGGAGATGATCAGACGATGCGGTATCGGGAATTTGGAAAAGAAAAGACGGAGACGATTCTTCTGCTTCACGGGGGCGGTCTGGGCTGGTGGAACTACAGGGATGAAGCAGAGCTTTTACAGTCTGCGTACCATGTGATTCTGCCGACGCTGGATGGCCATGCGGAAAGCGATCGGCCTTTTTCGACGATTGAGGATAACGCCTCTGAGATCATTTCTTTTATCGATGAACAACTCGGAGGAAGCGTTCTGCTCATCGGCGGCTTATCTTTAGGCGCTCAGATTCTGCTGGAGATGATGTCACAGCGGGCAGACATCTGCCGATATGCGCTGGTGGAAAGCGCTGCTGTGCATCCTTCCGGGATCACACACGCTTTGATCCGCCCGGCGCTGGAAAGCAGCTATGGACTCATCCGGAGCAGATCCTTTGCAAAGATTCAGTTTTCGTCCCTACATATACGAAAAGAGCTCTTTGAAGAATACTACAGAGATACCGGCAAAATCAGAAAAGAAGATATGATTGCGTTTTTGAAAGCAAATACGGCTTATTCGCTGAAAGCATCTGTTTCCGATACCTCTGCGAAAACTCTCATCATAGTCGGGGACAGAGAGAACCGGGAGATACAACAGTCTGCGAAGACAATCTCCAAGGCAATACGGGACAGCCGGATCATGGTGATGCCGGGGCTGTATCACGGCGAGTTTTCCATCAATCAACCGGAGAGATACGTGCAGACTGTCACGGAATTGCTTGAAGAATGACAGATATGGAAAGATGATGGATATTACGGAAGAGGCTTGAAACATTGAATCCGGATGATCCGGACGAGTATCAGCTTTTTCAGAGGACTGCGTAAAGAAAACTGAATTTGCCGCAGGAAAGCACAGAAAGGCGGGCATCCGCTTTCCCATTAAAAAATGTCAGGACTTGACAGCTAACTGGGATTAGCATATAATGTGGCTAATCCAGATTAGCCGTTTTGAGGAGGACGCATGGATACGAAACAGAAGATCCTGGATGAGGCGCTGACGCTGTTTTCCGAAAAAGGCTATGCCAATGTCTTTGTCAGCGAGATTGCCGAACGCGTCGGGATCAAGGCGCCGTCCCTGTATAAGCATTACAAAAGCAAACAGGCGATTTTTGACGCGATCATTGAGGAGATGCATCGGCGCTTTTTGAAACAGGCAAAACTTCTGAACATTCAGGGAAACGATCCGAAAGCCGATGCCGAGATCTACAGGGGATTGCCGGAAGACGAACTGGTCAGACTGGGGATCAATCTGTTCCGGTATCAGCTTCATGATGATTACACAAGGCGTATCCGGAAAATGATGACGATCGAACAGTATCACAACAAGGAACTGGCCGAAGCATATATGCGCCAGTACATGGATGATCCGATGTTTTACTTCACAGCGCTGCTGAAACAGGCGGTTGATCAGGGTGTTCTGGATACGGACGATGTCGAGGTCATGACGCTTCAGTTTTACGCGCCGTTCTATATGCTGATGACGGTCTGTGACCGTGATCCGCAACGGGAAGCAGAAGCTGTCAGGATTCTGGAAGACCATATTCGTCAATTCAACAAGCTTTACGGGAGGACAGTATGAATCGGTTGTTATCAAAGATCGGGGCAATCATTGTAACGGTCACGGTATTCCTTTTTGCGGTATTCATTGTCTGTGACTTTTCCTTCGGCTCTTACTTTGTCTGCATGTTCCTGCCGCTCGGATATATTATGATGTCCGCAGGGTTCCAGCATGAGAGCGCTGAAAAAACGAAAGTCTCCGCAAATATCGGGCTGATCCTGGCCGGGGTCTATGCTGTACTGATCCTGGTGGTCTATTATGCACAGACGACCACGGTTCGGCTGGAAGAACTAAACGATCAGGCTGCCAGGGTGCTGGACTACCGGAAAGGCGGTCTGCTGTTCAATTATGATCTGCTGGGTTATGGCATAATGGCGCTTTCCACCTTTTTCATCGGCCTGTCGATTCAGGCGGAGAACAGACCGGATCTGTGGCTGAAACGGCTGATGATGATTCACGGGGTTTTTTTCCTCAGCTGCTTCTTCATGCCGATGACAGGTATGTTCACCCATATGGCTGACGGTAACAACGGAAACGGCGGGGGCATCGCGCTGCTGTTCTGGTGTATTTACTTTATTCCGATCGGATTATTGGCTTACAGGCACTTCAGCAACAAAAAAGATGATGATCTCAAATAATCATCTGTAAGGAGGAGACGTCACTGTGTTCAGACCGATGAGACGGTTCAAACAGCAGATCAGCGAAGCTGAATGTATTCAGATTCTGCGGGAAGAGAAGCGCGGCGTACTCTCTATGCTGGGAGATGATGGTTATCCGTATGGCATACCGCTGAATCACTGGTACAATCCGGAAGACGGTAAGATCTACTTCCATGGTGCGAAGACCGGGCATAAGATTGATGCAATCGCCAGGTGCGATAAGGTCAGCTATTGCGTCTGGGATGCCGGGTATCTCAAGGAAGGCGACTGGGCTCTGAACGTGAACAGCGTCATCGTTTTCGGACGAATCAGTCTGGTCACGGATGAAGAAAAAGCGAAACTGATCGGTTCCAATCTGTGCCGAAAGTTTACGGACGATGAGGAATACATACAGCGTGAGCTGCAGAACGCGCTTCCCCGGGTACAGTGTCTGGAGCTGACGATTGACCATATGACCGGGAAGCTGGTAAATGAATCATGATCATTGCGGTCAATGATGATTTTGATCTGAAGAAAATTGCTGCAAGCGGACAATGTTTCCGTTGGCAGAAAGTTGATGAAAAGACTTGGCGTATCATCGCTGTGGATCGCTGTTTATATATCTCTCAGGATGCGGATCAGACTTATCAGGTGGATTGTGATGAAAGCACCTTTCAGGCCGACTGGCATTCTTATTTTGACCTGGATGAGAATTATCAGGCAATCCGGGAACGTGTTCTTCCGGAGCAGGATCCCTTTTTATGGCAGGCTATGGAACACGAAAAGGGAATTCGTATTCTTCGACAGGATCCCTGGGAGATGCTGATTACTTCTGTTATCACGCAGAACAGAAATATTCCGGCTATTCAGCGCTCCATAGAGTTGCTGTCCCGGGCATGCGGGAACCTTCGGTATGATACCAGAGGCTGCGAATTCTATGCCTTTCCGGATCCCGATCAGCTCATCACGCTAAGCGAACTGCAACTGCTTGACTGCAAGCTTGGCTACCGCTGGAAATATGTACATGCTGTCGCTGAGGCCGTCGTGGATGGTAAAATAGATTTTCCGAAGCTTCGGAAGGCAAACTGCAGCGAGGCGGTCCGGCAATTGACCGGCATATATGGAATTGGAAATAAGGTTGCAAACTGTGCTGCTTTATTCGGCCTCCATCAGTTGGACGCATTTCCTCAGGATGTGTGGATTAACAGGGTTCTGGAAAATGAGTACCCGAATGGATATCCATTTGAAAACTACAGTCCGTATAACGGGGTTTATCAGCAGTACATGTTTGCATATTACAGAAATCATATAGAACATTATCAATCCGGGAGGCGCTGAATGCATCATAACTTTCTTTTTGATCTCGACCAGACATTACTGGATTTTCATGCTTCCGAGTATAAAGCGCTCGGTCTCGTCCTGAGATCAAACGGTTTATCGTTCTCGGATGAGATTTACCGGGCGTTTAAAGCATATAACAAATTCCTCTGGCTGGAGCTTGAAAAAGGCACCATCTCAAGGACAGAGCTCTTTACGCTGCGGTTTCAGGATGTTTTCGGCCGGTGCGAAGGGAATACGGCCGGGCTCGATCCCCTGAAGGTCAACGACGATTTCATCCGGACGATGTCCGTGAACGGCGCGGTGATGGACGGCGCGCTGGAATTTGTCAGAAGGGTAAAGGAAAACATATCGGACTCAAGAATCTATATCGCTTCCAACGGCGCAACCATAAACGCGAAAGGCAGGATCGCTTCCACAGGCCTCGACCGGTATATAGACGGTTTGTTCATCAGTGAAGACATGGGGGTCACAAAGCCTGACGCGGCATTTTTCGATTTATGCCTGAATCGGATCGGTGAACCTAAATCAACAT
>Ga0265298_10003483_pt1 | contig 20743 bp, 16 predicted proteins | sample AusTroGonzalo_MG_3_FD_193486 | JGI IMG/M metagenome (GOLD analysis project Ga0265298, IMG submission 193486) | Bovine rumen microbial communities from tropical cattle in Woodstock, Queensland, Australia - Gonzalo_01 | ecosystem: Host-associated > Mammals > Digestive system > Stomach > Rumen ... | reverse complement strand
CTCTTTGTCCTTGAGAACCTGCTGAAACTGCTGCATCCATTCATGCCGTTCCTGACAGAGCAGGTGTATAAATATCTGCCGGACAGCGAGGGATTCCTCATGCTGCAGAAATGGCCGGAATATAATGAAGGCTTTGTTTTCACCGAGGATGAACAGAGGATGCAGGGCGTGATGGAAATCATCCGTTCGATCCGGAATCTGCGGAGCGAGATGAATGTTGCGCCGTCCAAGCGGACTCGGCTGATGCTGCTGCCTGCGGAAGGATGGGCGGAGACTCTGCAGAACGGTGAAGGTTATTTCCGTCGTCTGGCCGGAGTGGAACAGCTGGAAATTCTGACCGACCGGAACGCTGTGACCGAAAAGACAGTGAGCGCTGTGGTGACCGCAGGCGAATTATTCATTCCGCTGGGTGATCTGGTGGACTTTGAGAAAGAAGTGGCTCGGCTGACCAAGGAGCTGGAAAACCTGAAGAAGGAGACAGCCCGTTCCGAAGGAATGCTGAAGAATCCGGGCTTCCTGAGCAAGGCGCCGGCGCAGTTGGTGCAGGCGGAGAAGGATAAGCTTGAGGCTGTGAAAGCCAAGGCTGCGGCGCTGGTGAACCGGATCCGGGAATTGAAAGAGAATATCTGATTACGGAGGGCTGCGGGTTTCCGCAGCCCTTGTTCAAAAGAAAGGAACGAAGATGGAATTCAGGCATGAGCCGGTGCTGTTGCAGGAAGTGCTGGAGTGGATGAATGTTCGGCAGAACGGCGTTTACTGCGACGGTACCCTGGGCGGCGGGGGTCACAGCGAGGCAATTCTGAAGGCTTCCGGCGGGACGGCGAAGCTGTACGGCATCGATCGGGATGAGAATGCGATTCGTGCGGCATCGGAGCGGCTTTCCGGTTTTCCGGGCTTTACTGCGATCCGGGGTAATTTTCATGACGCAAAAAACCTGCTTCAGGAAGCCGGAGCCGAACTGCTGGACGGTGCGCTGCTTGACCTGGGTGTGTCCAGTCCGCAGCTGGATACGGCAGAGCGGGGCTTCAGCTATCATGAGGAAGCAGTGCTGGATATGAGGATGGATCAAAGCCAGGGAATGACGGCAGCTGATCTGCTGAACACAGCTGATGAGCGAGAACTGACGGAGATTATTCGCGATTACGGTGAGGAAAAATGGGCGGCGCGGATTGCCCGCATGATCTGTGAACACCGGGAAAAGAAGCCTTTCGTGACGACATTTGATCTGGTGCATGCGGTGGATGCGGCGATTCCGAAAGCGGTCCGGCGGAAAGATGACGGTCATCCGGCCCGGAGGACATTTCAGGCGATCCGGATTGCGGTGAACGATGAATTGAAGCCGCTGGAACAGGCGTTACGGGATCTGACAGACTGCCTGAAACCCGGCGGGAGGCTCTGCGTGATCACTTTTCATTCCCTGGAGGACAGGATTGTAAAACGCTGTTTTAAACAGATGGAGAATCCGTGTATCTGTCCGCCGAAAGCACCGATCTGTACCTGCGGACGGAAGCCGGTGGTGAAGGTGTTGGCCGGTGGTGCGGTGGCACCTTCATCGGAGGAAACAGAAAGGAATCCCAGATCCCGCAGCGCCAAGCTGCGGGTTGCGGAAAAGCGGGAAACGGGGGCTTGACATGGCTGTTCTGTATGTGGTTGCGACTCCCATCGGCAATCTTCAGGACCTTTCTCCAAGGGCTGCCGATACACTGCGGGAGGCGGATCTGATTATTGCCGAGGATACCAGGGTGACGATGAAACTGTGTCAGGTATTCGGTTTTCACGTGCCGCTGGTCAGCTGCCACAGGCATAACGAGGAAAACAAGGCTGCGGATCTGGCGAATCGTATTCTGGCGGAGAACCTGAAGGCAGCGTTGGTTACGGATGCGGGGACCCCCTGTATTTCCGATCCGGGCTGTGAGGTCGTGCGGGAGTGTGTTTCACAGCAGATTCCCGTAATCCCGATTCCGGGATGCTGCGCGGGGATCGCGGCGTTATCGGTGAGCGGGTTCGACGCGCGTGAATTTGCTTTTTACGGTTTCCTGCCGCGGGAAAAGAAAGACCTGAAGGAGCGGCTGAAGATGATCGCACAAGGCGTAAAGGTAGCGATCATTCATGAATCACCTTTCCGGATTGTTGACCTGACAGAGGTGATCGCGGAAACGCTGCCGGAAGCCAGGATGACTGTGTGCTGTGATCTGACAAAGCTGCACGAGAAAACGCTGTATGGTTTGCCGAGGCAAGTGCTGGAGGATCTGAAAGCAAACGAGAAAACGGAAAAAGGTGAATACTGCGTTGTTCTTGGCCTGCATGGGGTGACAATGCCGGATGAGGAAAGGGAAACCTCGGCGGAGTGGCCCCTGGAGGCAAAGCTGGTTGAAGAGATGAAAAAGGGACTGACCCTGCGGGAAGCGCAGGAGGTGCTGATCGCCCGGGGCGAAAAGAAGAACGCTGTTAAACAGGCGGCGCTTACGATGAAAAAATTGTTTGAATAATAAAACGGAGCCTGCCCGAATGGGCAGGCTCCGGTGCGTTTGGGGATTACTTCTTATCGGAAGCCAGGAAGTTATAGACCACAGCAGCCAGTGCTCCGCCGACCAGGGGAGCCAGCAGGAAGACCCAGATACCGTTCAGGTTGCCGGCGATCAGGGCCGGGCCGAAGGAACGGGCAGGGTTCACGGAGGTGCCGGTGAAGTTGATGCCCAGCAGGTGCACAAGTACCAGGGCACCGCCGATGACCAGACCGGCGATGTTGCCGTTGGATTCCTTGGAGGTAACGCCGAGAATCGCGATGACAAAGACGAAGGTCAGAATCACTTCGATGCCGAAGCTCATCAAGGCGCTGCCGTTGTAAAGCGCGTTGCATCCGAGCTTGCCGGGATCCTTGACGATGAAGTTCAGAACCGCGGCACCGGCGATGGCACCCAGGAACTGGGCCACGATGTAGCCACAGAAGTCCTTCACGGACATTTTCTTGCTGATCAGCATCGCGATGGAAACGGCCGGGTTGATATGGCAGCCGGAGACATTGCCGATGGAGTAGGCCATGGCGACAATGACCAGGCCGAAGGCCAGGGCGGTGCCAATGAGGCCCGAAACGCCTGTCGCGCAGATCTGCCCGGCGACGCCGCAGGCAAAGAGCACCAGCACGGCAGTGCCGATAAACTCAGCCAGATACTTTTTGATTTCCTTCATAAATGTTTCTCCTCCTTTTTTCTACCGCTTGTAGAACCGGGGGTATTATAACTCAAGATCATGTGCTTTACAAGCAAAAAATAACCCTGCCGCAAAAAACGGCAGGGCGGTGGAAACGGAATCATTCCTTCAGACGGGCGTTTTCATGCTCCATCTTGTTTTCCCAGTGGATCAGCAGCGTCATGCCGGCACGCATCAGCAGAATCGCGCAGGTCATGCCGATTGCACTCCAGTCCGGAGCGATGATGGTGTTCAGCACTTCGCTGGTAAGCAGGAAGTTCAGGCCGGTGGAAATACCGGTGGTGAGAGCGTCCCGGCAGCCCATATGGTCCTTTTTCAGCAGTCTGATCAGCGCCCGGATGGTATAATAGACGATGATCAGGGCACCGATGATCTCAACGACGGTGATGATATATTTCAGAATAATTTCAAAATGGGTATCAATCGTTTCGTGCATCACAAATATCCCCTTCGGCGGTCATTGCCTGGTCTGTAACCTCAGTGAGTATATATGATATGCCCGCAATAATCAAGAGGTCAGACGTTCCAGATTTCCTTTGCGTACTGGCGGATGGTCCGGTCAGAAGAGAACTTGCCGGAGCAGGCAACGTTCATCAGGCATTTGCGGGCAAAGGCGTTTTCATCCTGCTTTGCGTCGCGGATGGCCTGCAGCTTGGTTTCATAATAGCTTTCGAAATCCTTCATGACATAATAGTGGTCCGGCTTATGCCAGGAAGCTCCCTTCAGAATCGCATCATGCAGTTCCTGCAGTGCGCCGTCGTCATCCGGGAAGGTACCGTCACTCAGCGTGTCCAGAGCCCGGCGGAGCAGGGCATTCTGTTTATATATTTTCTTCGGATTATAGGAATCCTTGATGCTTTCCAGTTCTTCCACCGTGGCGCCGAAGATATAGTTGTTCTCGCGCCCGGCTTCTTCCACGATTTCCACGTTGGCACCGTCGAAGGTTCCCAGGGTGACTGCGCCGTTAAGCATCAGTTTCATATTGCCTGTGCCGGAGGCTTCCGTGCCGGCAGGGGAGATCTGCTCGGAAATATCGGCGGCGGGAATGATCTTCTCTGCCCAGGAACAGTTGTAGTTCCGGACAAAGACAACCTTCAGACGGTCTTTCGTCTCGGGATCGTTGTTGACCTTTTCGGCAATCATATTGATCCAATGGATGATGGCTTTGGCCCGGTCATAGCCGGGGGCAGCTTTTGCGCCAAAGATGAAGGCGACCGGCGGCAAATCCTTCAGCTGGCCGCTTTTGAGCTGGTCGTAGATTGCCAGAATGCTCAGGGCATTCATGAACTGGCGCTTGTACTCATGCAGCCGTTTGACCTGTACGTCGAATACCATTTCCGGATCAAGGGAGACGCCTTCCCGGCGGCTGATCTCAGCGACAAGCTGCTTTTTCTTTGTTGCCTTCACGGTGCGGAATTTGTCGCAGAGGGATGCGTTAATCTTCGGAACCAGTTTTTTCAGCTGATCCAGATCCGTCTCAAAGCCCGGGCCGATCTGATCGGTGATCAGCTTACAGAGTTCGGGATTGCACAGACCCAGCCAGCGGCGCTGCGTGATGCCGTTGGTCTTGTTCTGGAAGCGTTCCGGCCAGATGGCATACCAATCGGCAAAGAGATCGTTCTTCAGAATCTCGCTGTGAAGAGCAGCGACGCCGTTTGTGGCATGGGTTGCGTAAACCGCCAGATGCGCCATATGCACACGGCCGTCCAGAATGACGCAGAGGGAGGGGGAAATCTCTTTGCCGAGTTTTTTCATTTCTTTCCGGAAACGGGCATCAATCTTCCGGAGAATTGAAACAATCTGCGGGCATACGGAGGAAAGAAGACTCAGATCCCACTTTTCCAGCGCTTCCTGCATGACGGTATGGTTGGTATAGGCGAAAGTATCCCGGGCAATCAGGAAGGCTTCCTCAAAAGGAACGCCGTCTTCGCCCAACAGCCGGATCAGTTCCGGAATGGCCATTGTGGGATGGGTATCGTTCAGCTGGGCCGCAACTTCTCCGGCAAAGAAGGAATAATCGCTGCCGTGGCGTACGCGGTACTTGCGCAGGATATCCTGCATCGTGGCGGATACCAGCACATACTGCTGGCGGACCCGCAGCTGTCTGCCGCCTTTTTTCGTATCGTTGGGATAGAGGAATTTGGTGATATCCTCAGCCTTGTTCTTGGCTGCGGCGGCTTTCGCGTAATTCTGGGTATTGAAGAGAGCAAAGTCAATTTCGTGGAGGCTTTCTGTCTGCCAGAGACGCAGGGTGCCGATGTTTTTTGCGCCGAAGCCGACAACCGGCATATCATAGGGAACAGCCAGTACATCGCCGCCCTTCATAGGAACGATCACTGCCTCGTCCAGCCGGCGGATTGACCAGGGATCACCGAATTTGGACCAATCATCCGGCTCTTCTACCTGACGGCCGTTCACGAATTCCTGCTTAAACAGGCCATAGCGGAAGCGGAGACCATAGCCGGTCAGCGGTACGTTGCAGGTTACGGCGCTGTCCAGAAAGCACGCGGCCAGACGGCCGAGGCCGCCGTTGCCGAAGGCGTCATCCTCAATATCCTCCAGAACCGCGATGTCCACACCCTTCTCCTTCAGCAGGCCGCGAACATCATCCAGCAGTCCCATGCAGTACAGGTTATTATAAATCAGCCGGCCCACAAGGAATTCCATGGACAAGTAGGCTGCCTGGCGGCGGGGGAAACGCCCTGCTTCCTTTTTGGCCCATAGCGGGGCAAGGGCGTCCATGGCGGCACCGGACAGGGCGTTATGAAGCTCCGCGGCGGTTGCCTGCGGCAGTTCTTTGTGGCATTCGGTCATCAGACGCTGCTCGGCGTCTTTCATCAGCTGTTTTGCGTTCATCATTCTTATCACCTTCCGTTATCTTTATTCAGTCTGTAGTATTTCATGGACAGGGTCAGGGAGAGCTGATCCGGCTTCATGCGCCAGACCCAGTTTCCGCCGATGGTTCCGGGATAATTCATCCGGGCAGAAGTGCCGAGCCCGAGGATGTCCTGCATGGGGACGATCACTGTGTCGCAGGGACATCTGAAAAGGAATCGGATAAATGCTTCCGGGGCGTCTTCAGGCTTGGAGAATCCGAGAAGCTTGCCCGCGTAGTCGAGAACCTTCGGATCTGCTTTATCCGCCCAGCCGCGGGTCGTGTCGTTATCGTGGGTGCCGGTATAAGCGACGGAGTTGGTTCCGTAGTTATCCGGATGATGCGGATTGGTTTCATCCGAATCAAATCCGAAAGTCAGCACCTTCATCCCGGGATATCCGCACCAGTTAAGCAGGCGGCGTACCCGGTGGTTGACGCAGCCGAGATCTTCCGCGATGATCTGGATATCGGGCACTTCCTGGTTCAGGCGTTTGAAGAGCGCCTTTCCGGGACCGATAACCCATCTTCCTTTTCTGGCGTTGGGCATACCGTGCTTGACGGAATAATAATTCGCAAACCCGATGAAGTGATCGATCCGGATCATGTCGTACAGCTCGGCCATACCGCGCATCCGCTCTACCCACCAGTCAAACTTCCGGAAGAAGTGAAGATAGGTCCACCGGTAAAGGGGATTTCCCCAAAGCTGCCCGTCTTCGGAGAAATAATCGGGAGGAACGCCGGCAACCTTCTTCGGGATCAGGTTCCGATCCAGCTGGAAGATCTCCGGATGGGTCCAGGTATCCGCGGAATCTTCAGCCACATAAATGGGCATATCGCCGAAGATCCTGATCGACCGGTCATTACAGTATTTTTTCAGGTCGAACCACTGCCGGCGGAAGAGATACTGACAGAAGATGTGATAGTCGATCTCGTTCCGAAGCTCTTCGGAGTACTTCCGGATGGCATCCGGACGGCGGAAGCGAATGTCTTTGTCCGGCCAGGAGGTCCACATGACCTGCCCGAAATGATTTTTGACCGCTGTAAAGAGCGCAAAATCCTCCACCCAGGGATTACCGGAGATAAATTCGCGGATCTGGCCGCTGAGCTTCCCGGCGGATTGATCAAAGCAGCGGCGAAGAAGCATCTCCTTGTTTTTGCGGACAGCGTCGTAATCAATGACTTCCGGGTTTTCCGGTGTGAATTCTTCGGCGTCGTCAAACTGCAGGAGGCCTTCCTCCCGAAGCCGCTCGCAGGAGATCAGCAGGGGATTTCCGGCAAAGACGGAGGAGGATTGGTACGGGCTTTCACCGTAGCCGGTGGGGCCGACCGGAAGAACCTGCCAGATGGTCATGCCGGAGGCCTGCAGAAAGTCTGCAAACTCGTATGCTTCCTGTCCCATGGAGCCGATGCCTCCGGGGGACGGGAGGGAAGAAATATGCATCAGGATACCGCTGGTACGCATGGTAGTGTCTTCCTTTCGGAAATGAAGTAAGAAAACCTCGGTTTACATCAGGGGCGCGGGCATTGGGCGAGAGACTCACGTTTGCGGAATATGGCGTCTACCAGAATATGACGCGGCGCAGCGTCCTTTTCCATCATATCCAAGAGCAGGTTGACGCTCCGGCGGGCAATTTCACTGACCGGCTGTTCAACCGTGGTCAGGCGCGGAAGCATGAAGCGGCTGATATCGATCCCATCGAATCCGACGATGCTGATATCTTCCGGAACTGAGCGCCCGATATCCTTCAGGGCACGGATGGCGCCTACGGCTACGGTGTCGCTCATGGCAAAGAGTGCCGTGACATCCGGATGGTCCGTAAAGAAAGATTTGGCAATCTCGTATCCGGCATCATAGGAGAAACGTGTCTCCCGGTACAGGGATTTGTCATACGTCAGACCGCGTTCCGTATAGGCTTCGCAGAAACCCATAAAACGCATGGCGAGCGAATCCCCCGCCACGGGGTTGGAGCCGAAAACGGCTGTGCGATTATGGCCCAGAGACAGAAGTTCCTCGGCGACGAGGCGACCCATTGCGCGGTCATCCACCGCGACGGAGGAGGCGCGGGGCAGCGCAGCGGTTTCGGCGTTGACGGTGGTAAAGACCATCGGCACATCCATTCCCTTGATTGCTTTCACCCGGTCGTCAATCAGGCTGCCCACAAAGATCAGCCCCTTCACATGATTCTGCCGGGTCATGCGCACTGCAGTCTGGAACTCATCGTCCCTTTCATCGATGTATTCTGTCACAAAGTTGTCCGGCACGGTGTCGGCGCGGTCCAGGATCGCCTCTGCCAGGGAACTGAGAAAAGGATTGGAACGGCCGCGGATCACCACACCGATCACTTCATTTCCCTGTTTCAAGCCTCTGGCGTTTTGGTTTCCGACAAAATGGCAGCTCCGGATGACTTCTTCCACCTTTTTCCGGGTGGCCTGATTGACATCCGGCCTGTGATTGAGTACACGGCTGACAGTAGTCACGGAAACACCGGACATTTCAGCGATGTCACGGATTGTATAGACCTTCAGGGTATACCACCTCCGTTTTTTCCGAATTCCGGAAACGGTATCGGTAACGTTTTCAGCGTAAGAATATCATAGCTTGCAGGGTTCGTCAATAGACTTTTTCGGTACGCGAAGGAGGTTGCTTTTTTTTGCCGGAGGCGATATAATCATGAAAGGTATATAGTTCGGGAGGTGATCAAACTGAAAAAGCATCTGCTTGCGCTGCTTCTCGCGGTAGCAGTTCTCTTCAGTTTTGCGGTCACCTACGCTGATGATTGGGACGATGAGGATTTCGGTGACGATGAATTCGAAGACGAGGAAGAATTCGAAGAAGAGGAAGGACAGGTTGATTTCAAGACGATTGCCGGATATGATACAGGTGAGAAATATACCAGCGGCGATTTTATCTACCAGCTTCCCGAGGGCGGGGAAGGCGCCGTGGTGATCAGTTATACCGGTACCTCGCCTGAGATGGTGATTCCGGATACCCTGGATGATCATCCGGTCGTTGCGATCGGGGATCAGGCTTTCAACTTCCTGACCATTGAAACGGCAACCCTGCCGGATACGGTAAAATCCATCGGCAGCATGGCGTTTTATCAGTGCGCAAGCCTGAAGCAGGTGCAGATCCAGGATGGCGTTGTCAGTATCGGCACATGCTGTTTCGGCGGGGATCCGATGCTGGCTGAGGTCACGATTCCGGAATCGATCGAGACGGTTGATGATTTCGCATTCCTCGCCTGTGCGAGCCTGAAGGAAGTCTCTTTCGGACCGGCACTGAAAAAGATCGGCACCAGCGCGTTCCAGATGTGTGCGACGCTGAACAAGGTCACACTGCCGGAGACGGCAGAAATCGGTGAGAATGCGTTTACGGATTGTGCGCCGGACCTTGAAATTGTTAAGCAATAACAAAACAAAATAATATCGGGCGGTTCAGATGAACCGCCCGATGGTTTTTTTCGAAGGGGTTTGGGGATGATCGGAAAGTCCCAATACTATTGTATAATCATCCTTCCGCAGGTTTCACATTCGATCAGCGCACCGTTTTTAATCTTTGAGAGTGTGGCGGAGGGCAGGGAAGTGTTGCACCCGGAACATTGACCGTAGGTCAGCCGTGCCACAGGCGGAGAAATGTGTTTCTTGATGGTTTCATATTCCTCCAGAAGCTTCGGATCCACTTGATCCATCATCTCTTTGGCTTTGGCTCGCTGCGCGTCCAGCTCGACCTTTTTGCTTTTTGATTCTTCCTCGTATTCGGCTTTGAGCTGGTCAAAGGCTTTTTTCGCGTTGGCAGCTTCCATGCGGACATTGCGCTGCAGTTTGTCGTTGGCTTCCGTCTCTTTTGCAATCCGGCTGATCTCTGCCTCATACTGGCGGATGGTATCCCGGCACTTGCTGACTTCGGTCAGCAGCGCTTTCACATCCTCCGGGGTATCAAGGGCTTCGGTCTCATATCGGTTCTGCAGCACCTGGAGCTGCTCCCGGGAACGGTCAACAGCCTGGGCGATGATGTCCTTCCGGTCTACCATGGCGGCGACATCTTCTTCAATCTGCTTATACTTCTTTTGCCGGTCAAGGATAAAATCACGGGCTTTTTCAAGTTTCTGGCGGGTAGGCGAACGCTTGATTGCATTTGCGATGGCATCCGCTTTCATGTCTTCGGTCTGATAAGCCCACAGCGCTTCGTACTTCTCCATACAGGGAGCCTCCTTCTGACAGGAATGATAGTGAACCGCCTGCCACGGTCAACAAGGGAAGGTGTAGGCCGGAATCTCCGACACATAAACCCTCAGATTACATTCTATCGCAGGAAGTGCCTTTTGTAAAGCAATGGCAAGGACCTCCATTGCCGGTTCCTCTGTGGCAAAATGTCCGCATTCGAAGGCAACCATGCCCCGGTCAGCAAGCGCCAGGGCGTGGTGATGCTTGATTTCCCCGGAAAGGAAGGCGTCGCAGCCGGCCCCGGCAGCGGAAATCCACTCATCGCTGCCGCCGCCGCTGCACAGACCGATCTTCCGGATCATCACGTCCTCCGGTCCCATCAGGCGGACAGTAGTCCCGAGTCTGCGGCTGAGTTCCTCCGCGCAGGCGGAGGCCGGCATTTCTTCCGGCAGCAGGCCGCAGCGGAAGAACCCTTCACCCGAGATTTCCGTGAGTCCGCAGACCTCCGCCAGGGTGTCGTTGACGCCGCAGGGAGCCTGGTCCAGATTGGTATGGGCGGCAATGAGACTGATGTTTTCCCGCACCAGGCGGCGGAGCAGGCGGCCTTCATAGTCTTCGTCGGTAAGCTGCCGGCGAGGGCTGAACATCAGCGGATGATGGGTAATGATCAACTCCGCGCCCAGGGAAACAGCTTCATTGATGACCGCTTCCGTGACATCCAGAGCCAGCAGAACACAGGACACTTCCATGGCAGGGGAGCCGACCAGCAGGCCGGAGTTGTCAAATTCAGCCTGGGTTTCAAAGGGAGCAATTTCATTCATAAGCAGATAGAAATCGTGAACTGTCATTTGATGTTCCTCCGGTTTGATGATTTGTTCGAATTCTGTCTCCGGACTCGGGATAACAGGCTTTATTTGATTCGGCTTTCATAGAAAGCGATGTCATCGCGTACCTGGGTGATCAGGGGTTCATCGGATTCTTCGGCGGTCAGGAGCCCCTTCAGTTTTTCCTGCAGCACATCGCGGCGGCGAATGAGGTATGGGATCAGCTGGTCCGATTCGGAATTGAACAGCGGACCGCCCAGGCGGATCTCCCCGGGAGTCATTTCAGCCGCGCCGGGCCTGGCACGGAGTACCAGATAAAACCGGCCGGCGCAGTAACATGGTTCTTCCCGGTCGAGATGATATCCGATTCGGCCCACTGCTTCCCGGATCAGGGGGAGATCTGTATGGGCGGACAGCAGGAGTGTGGCTCCCTGCAGTTTGTTTTTTCCGGAAAGCAGGATATCCCGGATGGTCCGGCCGCCCATGCCGGTGATGGAAATCATGCCGCACTTTTCCCGAAGCGGCTGAAGGCCGTCACCGCAGCGGAAGGTAACTCTGTCCGTCAGGCGGCGGGAAATAATCTCGTTTCTGGCATTTTTCAGGGCGCTCTCGCTCAGATCCGTCAGAATCATACGCTGACAGCGGCCGCGCTGCAGGAGCGCGGCCGGTAAATGTGCATGATCTGTTCCGATATCCGCCGCCAGCTCGCAGGCGTCATACAGTTCAAAGGCGAGGGAAAGGCGGATATCCAGGTTGATTTGGCTTGGCATGGGCTTTAATCCAGATAGTCGCGCAGTTTTTTGCTGCGGGAGGGATGGCGCAGTTTTCGCAGGGCTTTGGCTTCGATCTGGCGGATGCGTTCCCGGGTAACGTTGAATTCTTTTCCGACTTCTTCCAGTGTGCGCTGATGTCCGTCGTCCAGGCCGAAACGCAGCCGGAGAACTTTTTCCTCCCGGGGCGTCAGTGTATCGAGCACATCCATCAGCTGCTCCTTCATGAGCGCGAAGGATGCGGCTTCGGCAGGAGCCGGCGCGTCTTCGTCGGGGATAAAATCTCCGAGATGGCTGTCCTCTTCTTCACCGATGGGAGTTTCCAGGGAAACCGGTTCCTGAGCGATCTTGATAATTTCCCGTACCTTTGCTTCGGAAATGCCCATTTCCTTGGCGATTTCTTCCGGGGTGGGTTCACGGCCGTATTCCTGCAGCAGCTGGCGGGACACGCGGATCAGCTTGTTGATTGTCTCGACCATGTGGACGGGAATACGGATGGTCCGGGCCTGGTCCGCGATGGCGCGGGTGATAGCCTGCCGGATCCACCAGGTGGCATACGTGGAGAATTTGAAGCCTTTCCGGTAGTCGAACTTTTCCACGGCCTTGATCAGCCCCAGATTACCTTCCTGGATCAGATCCAGGAAAAGCATCCCGCGCCCCACATAACGCTTGGCAATGGAAACAACCAAACGAAGGTTGGCTTCGGCCAGCTTCTGCTTTGCACTTTCATCGCCGGCTTCCAGCTGTTTTGCGATCTCAATCTCTTCCTCAGCGGTCAAAAGCGGTACCTTGCCGATTTCCTTCAGATACATCCGTACAGGGTCATCAATGCTGATCCCTTCGGGAACCGAAAGGTCGATCTGTGTATTATCTTCACCGCCGATGCGCGCTGCTTCCGCAGCCTGATCAGCTGCCTGTTCATCCGTCAGGACAACTTGCCGGTCGGCAGTCTCGTTGACCACGGTAACGCCGTAGGCTTCCAGTGTTTCAAGAACGCGGTCCAGCTGATCAGCATCCATTTCCAGCTCGACAAGCTGGTCCATAATTTCTTTATAAGTGATCGTTCCCTTGGACTTGCCGTATTCGTACAGTTCATCCAGGCGGTTCTTTTTCTTTGCTTCGGGCTTCTTGCTCTGCGGCAATGGAATCCTCTCCTTCTGATTCGCGTTGGTCGGTCAGGTTCCGTAAGGGTTACGGCAGCAGTGCTGCCGGGCTGGTGTCATTTCAGTTTCTTCAGCTTGTCGGAGATTTCCTGCGCTTCTTTCAGCAGCGCGGGTAATGTATCGGCAGGCGCGTTATCCAGCATCCGGCTGATCTCCTCAAATCGTTTTTCAAGCCTGGTTTTACGGATTCGGTTCAGACAATCATTTGCCATGGCAATCATCTGATCCGTGTCCCCGGCGGCGGGGGAGAGCAGGATGCGTGTATATCGGGAACGGGTCGTGTCATCCGGCGCGAGATCCGGCAGCGAGGCGGGGGAGGCGCCGGCCAGAAGTTCCCTGTATAATGATTTCAACTCGTCATCCTCAAAATCCTTTTCGTCGATCATTTCTTTCGGAATCTGCCCGGAGGCAAAGAGGCTGAGCAGGAGCTCCTGGGCTTTCAGATCATCGGAAGAACCTTCCTCGGCCGGCGCAGTGCGTATCCGGGACGGCCGGGGCCCGGGTGATTTTCCTGCGGCCTGACGCGGTGCGGTCAGGTTCATCTGCTCCAGCAGGGTTTCACGCGGGAAGCCGGTTGCCAGCGAAAGATCTTTCAGGTGAATTTCCCGTTCAACCGGATCCACCGCGGCGATGATGCCGGAGGCGGCCCGGGCGTAGCCCAGCTTTCCGTCCTGCGTGGATAGGTCATATTGCTCCTTCAGGCGGCGGAGCCGGTAGGCTGCCGGCGAAATAGCCGGAAGTTTCCGGAACCCTTCGATCCCGTCCCGCCGAATAAATTCATCCGGATCCAGTCCGTCCGGGAAATCAAGTACCCGTGCGGGGACTCCTTCCTGTTCCAGAATATCCAGCCCCCGGAGAATGGCATGCTGTCCGGCGGAATCACCGTCATATCCCAGATATACCTGGGGAGCGAACCGGTGCAGCAGCCGGGCCTGCTCGTTTGTCAGTGCTGTTCCGAGGGTGGCGCATACGCCTTCCACCCCGAACTGGGTCAGGCTTACCACGTCCATATAGCCCTCTACAAGGATCACCCGTACCAGGTGGCGCTGCTGCCGCAGCAGATTGGCGGCGTAAACGCCCTGCCGCTTGTTGAAAACGGGCGTATCGGAGGTGTTCAGGTATTTGGGCTCCCGTTTCTCCAGCGTGCGTCCGCCGAAGGCAATGACGTTTCCATGCGTATTGATGATCGGGAACATAGCCCTGTTCCGAAACATGTCGAAATATCGCTCTTTGCCGTCGTCGTTCTTCTTTCGGACTGTCAGCCCGGCCTGTACAAGCTCTTCCAGCTTCCAGCCTTTTTCCAAAAGCCTGTCGCTCAGGGCTGACCAGGAGTCGGGTGAGGCACCCAGACCGAACTTCCGGATTACGTTGTCATTCAGGCCGCGCCTTCGCAGATAGGCGAGGCTTGCTTCGCCGGCAGGGGTAAAAAGCGTTTCATGGTAGAATCTCGCGGCTTCCCGGTTAGCGTTCAGCAGGCGCTCACGCTGGGTCCGGCGGCGTTCATAATCCTCGTCCTTTTCCATTTCCGGAACGGTCATATGCGCGCGGTCTGCCAGCTGCTCCACGGCTTCAGGGAAAGAAAGCCGCTCTATATCCATGATAAAGTGGATGACATCCCCGCCGGCTTTGCACCCGAAACAGTAGTACAGCTGGTGCTCCCCGTCCACGGAAAAGGAAGCGGTCTTCTCCCCGTGAAAGGGACAAAGCCCCCAGTAATTCCGTCCTTTTTTGTTCAGTGCCACATAACCGGAAACGACCTGAACGATGTCAGATCTGCTCCGGAGCTCGTCCAGCCATGCGGCAGGATAACGGGAAGCCATTTTATATAATCACCTCATCAGAATGCAGGAAAGGCGGAGGGGACAAAAAGATCCCGGAATTTTCGGGTGGCATATCGGTCCGTCATGCAGGAAAGGAAATCGCATACACTGCGTTCCGTTCCGTCCCGGTATCCGATCATCACAAATTCTTCGGGCATTTCACCGGGATGCTTGCAATAGTATTCAAACAGGTGGCGGAGGACATAGTCGCAACGGGCTTCCTCCGGGTCGCGCCATCCATCCCGGTAAACCCGTTCAAACATGAATTCCCGCAGGCCGTTCATGGCTGTTTCGGTTTCTTCGGACATTTCCAGATGCGGTTTACCCTCACTGCAGGCTACGATGTCCCGGATCATGGTATTGATCCGCTCTCCGTGGGTCTGCCCCAGCACGCGCAGGCAGTCCGCCGGAAGCTCAAAAGGCTTAAGAATTCCTGCGCGAAGTGCATCGTCCAGGTCGTGGTTCAGATAGGCAATCCGGTCTGCGCGGCGAACGCATTCCGCCTCCGCGGTTCCGGGCTGAACTTTTCCGGAATGGGAAAGGATGCCCTGGCGGACCTCTTTGGTCAGGTTCAGGCCGGTTCCCCGGTTTTCGAGCACCTCCACCACCCGCAGGCTTTGCTCATTGTGGCGGAAGCCTTCGGGAAGGAGCTCGTTCAGGGTCCGCTCGCCGATGTGGCCGTAGGGTGTATGTCCCAGATCATGCCCCAGGGCAATGGCTTCGGTCAGATCCTCGTTCAGGCGAAGGGACCGGGCCAGCGTCCGCGCAACCTGGGCTACCTCCAGCGTGTGGGTCAGCCGGGTCCGGTAGTGATCTCCTTCCGGGGAAAGAAAAACCTGAGTCTTGAATTTCAGCCGGCGGAAGGATTTACAATGGATAATCCGATCCCTGTCCCGTTGAAATTCCGTTCTCAGGTCGTCAGGGGTGACAGGCGCGTCACGTCCCGCACATTCGGCAGCGTGAGCTGCCCAGGGCGCAAGGACCTGGTATTCCTGCTGCTCGAGCCGCTCCCTGATGGTCACCGCAACCCCTCCTCTCAGATGTGCCGACGGAAAAGCATTATTTATATTCAACATGAACCGGGAAAATCCTGCCGTGCACCGTATCCCTTGACAACGGAATGGAAACAGATACAATGAAAAAGCCTGAAAACGGGATGAAAACAGGGAGATATGCATATGACTTTTGAAGTAAATCAGCACGTATCCGGCTTTCTGGTCAGGGAGATCCGGGAGAGCGGCGAACTGCACGGAAGGACCATGCTCATGGAACATGAGAAAACCGGAGCTCGTCTCTTTTGGGTGGATAACGGGGCGGAAAACATGGTGTTTTCAGTGACTTTTCGTACCCCGCCGGAGGATGACACGGGCGTTTTCCATATTCTTGAGCACAGCGTGCTCTGCGGCAGCAAAAAGTATCCGGTTCGGGAGCCGTTTGTGGAACTGCTGAAAAGCAGTATGAATACTTTCCTGAACGCGATGACGTTTCAGGATATGACCATGTACCCTGTTTCCAGCCGGAACCCGCGGGATTTACTGAATCTGGCCGGGGTTTATCTGGACGCGGTGTTCTCTCCCACGGTCATGGAAGACCGGAAGCGTTTTTGCCAGGAGGGCTGGCATATTGACCGTGACGAGGAGGGAAATCCGGTTTACAAGGGTGTCGTTTTTAATGAGATGAAAGGTGCCATGAGCGATACCGATACCCTGATTGACCGGCAGATGATGCGCCAGATGTTTCCTGATACCTGCTACGGGTTTAACAGTGGCGGCGATCCGGAAAAGATCACGGATCTGACATATGAAAAGTTCAAAGACCAATACCGGAAGCACTATCATCCGTCCAATGCCTATTTTTTCCTGGACGGAAACGTTCCGATGGATGAGATGCTTCCGCTGATTGCTTCCTATCTGGAGGGCTATGAGCGGCGGGAGGAGCTTCCCGCTTACTGCCTGCAGGATCCTGTCGGCTCCGAACAGACCATACAGTATGAACTCGGGCAGGAGGAGACGCCGGAAAATCGGGGCTATCTGACTCTGGCACGCATCACGGGAACATGGAAGGACCGGGCGGAGAATATGGCCCGCGGGATTATCTGTGACGTGCTCACGGGCGGTAACGAAGCACCACTGAAACGCGCGGCGCTGGAACGGGAACTGGCACAGGATCTTTCGATCTCCGTTGACGATACGGTTCTGCAGAGCTGGATTACCATCCACGCAGAAAATGTGACCGAAGGACGGGAACAGGATATCCTGACTCTGCTTGATGAGACCGGGGAAAAGATCCGGCGCGAGGGGCTGGACCGCAATGCGGTGGAAGCTTCTCTGAATCGAGCGGTATATGCCCTGCGGGAAGAAGATGAGCCGCAGGGGATCGGCCGGTGCATCCGCTGCCTGGGATCCTGGATCTACGGTGGCGATCCGACCGATGCCCTGGAGTCCGCCCCGATCGTGAAGGAACTGAAGAGACTCCTTGAAACAGGACGTTTTGACGAACTTGCGGCCGATATGCTGCTGAACCGGCAGAATGCTGCGGTGTTGCATACGCTGCCGTCCCTGACTCTGGGTGAAGAAAAGCGCAGGGCGGAGGAGGCTAAGCTGCGCGGGATCGTCGATGCGTGGTCTGAGGAAGAACGGCAGGAGAATATACGGCTCATCGAGGATATCGAGAGCTGGCAGGAATCTCCCGATAGTCCCGAGGCACTGAAGACCCTTCCACGCCTGACAAAGGAAGATGCTGACATTGCGCCGGAATGGACAGGTACGGAACTGCGCGACTGTGAAGGCGTCCCGGTCATGATCCATGAACTGAACTGCAACGGGGTTGTCCATCTGCGGGCATATTTTCGCCTGACGGATTACAGCCTGGAGGATATTACAAAGGTAAGCCAGCTGGCCGGACTGCTCGGGCGTATGCCGACGGCGAAGCATGACGCCCTGACGCTGCAGCAGGAGATCAAACGGTGGACCGGTTCAATGGGGTTTTCGATTATCACCCGTACGGAAATCGGGCAGAACAGGAACTGCGCCCCCTATCTGACCGCCTTTGTCAGCGCCCTGGAGGAAAGCCGGGAACAGGCCTGGAGCCTGTTGGCGGAGATCCTGACATCCACTCGTTTTGACGATCATGGCAAGATGATTGAGATGTTCCGGCAGAACGAGCTTGGAGCACGCCAGCGCATTCTCGGAGCCGGCCACCTGATCGGCGTGAAACATGTGCTGAGCCATTACAGCGCGGACGGTGCGGTTAAGAATGCTCTGGATGGCGAGCCTGCCGCCCGCTATATTCGCACGCTTGCAAAGAAACCGGAAAAGGAGCTTCCGGGACTTATGGCTGTCGCTGAGCGCATGATGAAGGAAACATTCTGCCGTCGCCGGATGACGGTAAGCGTTACGGCCGCTTCCCCGATGATGCCGGATACACTGATCGCGGCTTTCCCGGAGGGCTGCGCGGCGCCGGAAACGGCATCCTACCGGAACGAGGCACCGATGAAAGCCGGTTTCCGGATTCCGGCGCAGATTGGTTTCGCTGTGCGCGGCTGGCGCATCAACAAACCTTTCGAGGGCAGCATGTGGCTTGCGACGTCCATCCTGAGCCTCGGGTATCTCTGGAATCAGGTACGGGTTCAGGGCGGCGCCTACGGGGCCGGAATTCAAATAGACCGGGCCGGCAATCTGTTTTCCTACTCCTACCGGGATCCGACGCCGGCCAGGACCCTGACGGCAGACAGCGGAGAGGCGAATTTTCTCCGGGACTTCGCGAAAGAAGGCGAAGAACTGGATTCGTATATCATCTCTGCCCTGAACGAACTGAATCCGCTCCTGAGCCCGCGGGACAAGGGTTCACTGGCGGACGGACGGTTCATGACCGGCTATACCCGTGAAGAAGCGGAAAAGATCAGGAAACAGATTCTGAACGCGACACCGGAGGACCTGATCCGCTGCGCCGAATGGCTGGAGCCTTTTGCGCGGGAAGGAGCCGTCTGCGTCGTTGCTCATCAGGATGCGCTGAAAGCCTGTGACGGGCTTGAGATCAGCGATCTTTAACAGGAGGAAAAAGCTGATGGATCGCGACCAGGCGTATGAGGAGAGCCGCAGGAATCCGCCGGGAAGCCGGTCCCTGCGGTGTATCTGGTACTGCGGGAAAATCAACGAAGAAATCCGGAAAGCGGCCAGACTCGGCGAAACGAGCCTGGAACTTCGCTTTCCACCGAAGCACTATGTGGTTTTGCACCGGGAGATATTCAAAGAGATTTATCTGAACCAGGGATACGATGTGAGCTTTGCGCCGAATTTTCAGTATATCCAGCCTACCGAGTGGATCTTTACCCTCAACTGGAGACTGGAAACAAAATAAAAAAAGCCTGACGATTGCGCAAAAATCAATCAAAGCTGCCCGCACAAATGTTAGTGCGTTAGTGTGTTAGGTGGTTCTCCTCCGTCAATATGAACACTCGACACAAATCGTTGTTTATCAAGCGCTTTCGGCCATTTCGAGTGTCGAGTGTTCGAGTGTTTGAGTGTTCACGCTCAGCGTTGATTTGTACGTACGTATGGAGGGGAACTTTTTTAGAGGGGAACTTTTCGATTCGACGAGCCATATCTCAAATCACAGGATCTGGGATACGGCTCATGGGAGTTAGTTTATCAAATTTCAAACTGAGCGATGCAATATTGTGCCATGCAGGTCTTTATTTTCCATTACATTATCAACATTATCAACATTATCAACTTTATCAAATGAAAATGCATAAGGGGCTGTATCTCAGTATCAAATTCTGATATCTTGTTCAATAATATATCAGTTTCCTCTGAAATTCAACAATCATCCAAAGGCAGATCAAAATCAATTCCTGCCGCAATGTCAAACCGAATCCTCAGGTGCCTTTCGTGCCTTATATTTTTAAAAAAATGTCTTTTCCTGACATAGTCAATAGTCAGAAGTATAGTTCTGTTTATGCATCATTTTCTTGACACAGGCAGGGCCGGGTGATAGAATAATCATAGCCAAATTGAAGTGAAAAAGAAGCCGTGAACGGTTGGTTATTCATGTTGATGTCTATTACGTCGCGCGAAGACGCGGCGAAAGATAAAAGGAGGTTTATCCCATGAAGAAACTGTTTGCTGTATTGCTCGCACTGACCATGCTGCTGAGCTGCTCTGCCGTTCTGGCGGAGGATGTTGTCGGCGCTGATCCCGCGCTGGTCGAGGCCGCAAAGGCTGAGGGCGAACTGGTGGTCTACGGCTCCTGCGAAGAAGACTATCTGGCTGCGGCCGTGAATCATTTCGCGGATCTGTACGGCATCAAGACCCAGTATCAGCGGCTGAGCACCGGCGAAGTGCCCACCAAGATCGAGGAAGAAAACGGCAAGCCCTCTGCTGACGTGTGGTTCGGCGGCACCAACAATCCCTATGACAGCGCCGCTGCCAAAGGACTGCTGGACAACAGCTATGTGCCCGCCAATGCGAGCCATATTACCAAGGATATCTACAAGGATCCCAACGGCTATTGGTACGGCATCTATACCGGCCTGCTGGGCTTCATGGTCAACAAGGATGAACTGGCCCGCATGAATCTGGAAGCACCCGCCAGCTGGGATGATCTGCTGAAGGATGAATACAAGGGCCTGATCTGGCTCTCCAACTACAACACCGCCGGCACCCCCAAACTGGTTGCCAACCTGCTGATCCAGAAGAAGGGCCATGATGAAGGCATCAAGTACCTGGTTGACCTGGACAAGAACATTCAGGTTTACACCAAGTCCGGCTCCGGCCCCTCCAAGAATGTCGGCACCGGCGAATGCGTTATCGGCATCGGCTTCCTGCATGATGGTATCACCCAGATCGTTGACAACGGCTATGAGAACGTCGGCCTGGTTGTTCCTTCCGACGGAACGGCCTGCGAAGTCGGCCCG
>Ga0265298_10003482_pt1 | contig 20745 bp, 10 predicted proteins | sample AusTroGonzalo_MG_3_FD_193486 | JGI IMG/M metagenome (GOLD analysis project Ga0265298, IMG submission 193486) | Bovine rumen microbial communities from tropical cattle in Woodstock, Queensland, Australia - Gonzalo_01 | ecosystem: Host-associated > Mammals > Digestive system > Stomach > Rumen ... | reverse complement strand
CGAGGAAGAAGCTGTTCGTGACGATCTCCATCGTGTGCGACCTGGCGATTCTCGGCTTCTTCAAATACTTCAACTTCGGCCTCGACAACTACAACGCGACGATGGCGGCGCTGGGCATCCCGAAGGCGCAGTACCTTGGTTTCTTCCGCGTGGTCCTGCCGCTCGGAATCAGCTTCTACACGTTCCAGAGCATGAGCTACGTGATCGACGTCTACCGCGGCGATGCAAAAGTCGTCACGAACTTCATCGACTACGCCTGCTACGTGTCGATGTTCCCGCAGCTCGTCGCCGGCCCGATCATCCGGTTTCAGGACGTGGCGGATCAGCTCCGCGAACGTACGCTGACCTGGGAGAAATTCGCGCGCGGCACCTCGTTCTTCATGCTCGGCATGGCGAAGAAGGTCCTGCTGGCGAACCCGTGCGGCAAAATCGCGGACACCACATTCAACACGGGCGACCTCAGCTGTTTCGACGCCTGGTACGGCGCGGTCGCGTATGCGTTCCAGATTTACTTCGACTTCAGCGGCTATTCGGACATGGCGATCGGCCTGGGGCTGATGCTCGGATTCGTGTTCGCGAAGAATTTCGATTCGCCGTACCGCTCGAAGTCGATCACGGAATTCTGGCGGCGGTGGCATCTGTCGCTTTCCACCTGGCTCCGCGATTACCTGTACATCCCGCTCGGCGGCAACCGCAAGGGCAGCGTCCGCACATACATCAACCTGGCGCTGGTTATGCTTCTCGGCGGGCTGTGGCACGGCGCAAGCTGGAACTTCCTGATCTGGGGCGGCATCCACGGCGGCTACCTCGCGTTCGAGCGCGCCCAGGGCAAGGAAAGCATCTATCACAAGCTCCCGGCGCTGCTGCAGATCGTCATCACGTTCTTCATCGTGCTGATCGCATGGGTGTTCTTCCGCGCCGACACGCTCCCGGATGCGGCACAATACCTCAAATGCATGTTCGGCGGCGCCACGCCGGGTCAGGGCGAAGCGGTTCGCGGCCTGATCTACAATCCGTACTACGTCGTGAACTTCATCCTCGCCGGCGTCACGATCTGGGCGCTGCCGCAGACGTGGGACTTCACACGGCGGCTTACCTGGCCGAAGATCGCGTGGTGCATCCTGCTGTTCTTCATTTCGCTCGTCGCGCTCACCACGCAGAGCTACAACCCGTTCATCTACTTCATCTTCTAAGGAGGCGCGATCATGTCCGAAGTGAAAAAAATCAAGCTCTCCCGCGAAGAGATCGCAAAACGCGAAATCGGCGTAACGGATGTTTCCAAGCCGCAGAAACTCTTCCTTTCCATCTTTTTCCTGCTTGTCATCGGCGTTTATCCGTGCATCCAATTTGTCTATTCCTCGCCGCTGAAGGAGATCCGCCCTGCCCCGACGGCGCAGAAGGCGTTCAAGCAGTACGAGACGGCGATTGAGGACACCTCGCTGCTGCGGGCGGTCCTGCTTACGCCCGCTCAGGAATTCCTCACGAAGTGTTTCCGAACCGGCAATGAAAAAGTCATCGTCGGAAAAGACGGCTGGCTGTTCTATTCCGGCGACTACGACTACCTCGTGAATCCGGGGTTCATGCAGGCCGGGCGCATGCACAAACGCGACCTCGCGGGAGCTCACCCGGACGCCGTCGCGGCAATCAGAAAATTTGCGGATGACCTCAAGGCGCGCGACATCCGCCTGATCCTGATCCCGGCGCCCGGGAAACCGCTGGTCTACGGCGACAAGCTGGGCGCAGGCGAAGACCGCAAGGGGAACAAATCCTATGACGAGTTCAAGAAACAAATGGAAGAGGCTGGCGTGACCGTGCTGGATTTCACAGACGATTTCATCGCCATGCGGAACGACGGCGTGGACTCCTACCTCAGGACCGACACGCACTGGACGCCCGCCGCCATGCAGCTGGCCGCGAAGAAGACGGCAGAAGCCATTGGCAACGCTGAGACCGACTCCGAAGCCGGAGCAAAAGCAGAAATCACGGCGCGCGGCGACATTGCGAACATGCTGAAGCTGCCGGATGTCGACGACATCTTCCCGAGGCAGACGGTCGAGGTCGTGCAGTACGATGTGGTGCAGGACCGCAATTCGGACGTTCTGCTGCTCGGCGACAGCTTTACCAACATCTTCTCGCTCGACGCGATGGGCTGGGGCACGCGTGCCGGATTCGCCGAGACTCTCGCGCATGAGCTCGGACGCCCCATCGACGTGATCGCCCGCAACGACGCCGGAGCTCACGCCACACGCGACGTGCTGTCCGCCGAGTTTCTGCGCGGACGCGACCGCCTCAAAGGCAAGAAAGTCGTCGTGTGGGAGTTCGCCATCCGCGAGCTCGCAGTCGGCGACTGGACCGATTCCCCGCTCGAACTGAAGGAACGCGGCGAAAGCGACTTCCTTGCCATCGAAGAACCGAAGACGGTGACGGCCACGGTCCTGGCCGTGACCTCGGTCCCGAGGCCGCATTCCGCGCCGTACAAGGACCATGTAATGAGCCTGCATCTGGGCGACATCGACGGCTCCAACGAAGCGCTCGTTTACATCGCCAGCATGCGCGACAACGTCTGGACGGATGCCGCGCGCCTGCGAATCGGCGACACCGTGCAGATCGAGCTCAAACCGTGGGCGGACTTCGAGGACGAATACGGCAGCTGGAACCGAAGCGAATTCGACGACGACGATCTGCTGCTGCAGGACCCCTGCTGGGGCGAGATCGTTCCGAAATGAACAAATGAACTTGAAAAACCTTGACTGAAACAGAAAGGCTTCCGATATGAAAAAGATGTTTGCTTCCCTGTTGATGGTCCTCGGCATGAGCGCCGCCGTGTGCGCTGCCGAGGTTTCCGAGATTGCCTCAAAGGCCCTCGAAAAAGTCCAGTCCGGCACGATCACCATGAAAGGCGAGGACGGCTGGCTGTATTCGCGCAACGAGCTCTCCCACCTTGCGGCAGGCCCGCTCGCGGGCGGCAAGGTCGTGGAGCACTCCAAGGCCACGAAAAAAGACAACGCCGACCCGATCCCCGGGATTACGGACTTCAACGACCAGCTGAAGGAGATCGGCGTGAAACTGATCGTGGTGCCGGTCCCGCCGAAAGCCGACGCCGCGCCGTTCGGCGAGCTCAAAAAGGGCGACGCCATGGTGTTCCTGAAGCCGTTCTACGAGGAACTCCGCGCGAAGGGCGTCGAAGTGCTGGACCTCTCCGGCGTGTTCGAGAAATCCGAAGCGCCGGTCTACTGCAAGCAGGACGCCCACTGGAATCCCGAAGGCATCAAACTCGCGGTCGATGAGCTCGTCAAACTTATGAAACTCGACAAGGGCGACAAGAAGTTTGAAGTCGAAGACCAGAAGATCTCCATCGTCGGCGACCTCATGCTCTCGCTCGACAAGGACGCGAAGCCGAGCGAGGAAATCACGCTGCACACGGTCAAAGGCAATGTTTTCGCGGACGCTTCGCCGGTGCTGCTCCTCGGGGACAGCCACACGCTCGTCTTCTCCTCCGGCGGCGATATGCTCGCGGAGAAGTCCGGCCTCGGCGAAAACCTCGCCGCCGCGCTCGGCATGCCGGTCGAACGCATCGCGGTGAAAGGTTCCGCCGCGTCAGCCGTCCGCACGAACCTCTACCGCAAAGCCGCCAAGGACGCCGACTGGATCAAGGGCAAGAAATTCGTCATCTGGTGCTTCTCTGCCCGCGAGTTCACCGAATCCACCTCCGGCTGGCCGAAGGTCCCCGTGCTGAAAAAATAACGTCACATTCCGTTTCAAACAAAATTCAAATTCCGCCCCCGGAGTTCATCGCAACTCCAGGGGCTTTTTGTTTGAATACCCACCCGCCAAAGCCTGCCATAGCGAGAGCCGATCGGTACGGTATTGGCAGCTTACTTGTTCCCGAAAAGGATTCTGTCCGCCGGTTGTTTTTCGCGGGCTGGCCGGGAGATTCCTCAAGTCGCGGAAAGATTCTCCTTGACGAGTTGACTGCTGCCGGTCGATCACTTGAAGCTACGGCGCCTTATTTCAGTTTGCGTTTTTATAAAAATCGCCCCCCGGAACCGCTATGGATTCCGGGGGCCGAGTGTTTTTGGTTAAGAGGTTTCAGCTCAAGCGAGCATGCCGAGGCTCAGGCCGGCGGTCTTGCCATCGAGGTCGGCGAGGGAGGATGCGGAGGCATCCGCGAGGGCGTCCGCGCCATAGTTGCCAAGGCTCGGGCTGTCGCTCATCGCGAGGCTGTCGGAGGTCTCCGGCATGGCGAGTCTGCCGGCGGACTACAGGGCGTGACAGAACTTCGGCGCAATCTTCCGATGAATCCGGTCGGGGACTGGTTGAACAGGAAATACCGAAACATGTACAGCAAACCTGTACATTTTGAAGAAAAGCGTTTTTAGCCGTAATATACGCTGTTCCAGATGGTCTCCGGCATTGAACTTAGCGGGAAGCGTGATATATTGAATTCACGGGACAGGATTCCTGTCTTGTCCCAAGCATAAGCACAACGGCTGAAGTTTTGAAAATGATGGGGCTTCATCTGTTGGCGCAGTCAAATGCCGTTGTACATGAATCCAGCCCATATCGGAGGCATCAGACCGATTGAAGGGGGCCTTCTGTTTCAGGGGGAAATGAATGGAAGCGGAGACGGTCCTAATGCCGGGAGGAAGGATGTGCCCGGATTCATCATGTACTGCTTATGCTTTTTTTCTTAAGAATCGCCTCAGAACGGCATTTTCCGATCTTAAAGACTTGAAAAAGCATAATCAAGCGGTTATTTTATAAACAGGAAAACAGCTTTCTCCATTTCTTAACTATTCCCAAGCGAAGCATCCATCAAAGAAAGATTTGACAATGCTTCCATGCATAGATTTTGTCAGGTACAACACTCAAAGAAAAACCTTATGCCGGAAAAAAAGAATCAACAGTCCATACCACCTGAGAACACCGACATGCCTGCACGGGAGAATCCCGTGTGTGAAGCGGACCCGTCTTCCTGTAACGGGAAAAATGCCCCTCCCAATCGGCATTCTTTTTTTCTGGGATCCGTGTTCAAAAAGAACTCGAACAAACTGGATTCCGCAATTCCGGAAACAAAGTTCAAGAAAGGCTTCAAAAAGGGTTGGGCCGCGCTTGGCGCATTCTTGGAATCTTTGGATGAAGAAGCCCCGGAACCGTCTCCACCACCTGAAAAACCGTTGAAAGAATCCATTCAGGAGTTCATCGGGCGCTGTCGGAATCAAGAGAAGCGGAAAGCAATGCTGAAGGACTTCGGCGAATGGGGATTGACGATGTTCTTCCGCGGCACAGTGTATCTCTTTTTGTTCATCCTGACCATCTGGGGAACGATTTGGGCTTTGGATTTCAACGGAAATCACCGCATTAAGTTCTACCCGCCGGATGAAGTCGTGGACTACCTCACTGCCGAGCATGAAAGTCTGGAAGCGGCCGCTTATCAAATAACGCCATCAGCCGGCAAACAAGACAACATCCCGCTCGAACGGTTTAATTCCAAATGCATTGAGACTGTCAAGCCGATCAGGATTTATGCAGACAAGTACGGCATCTACCTCATGACCAGCAAGGGATGGTACAACGGCGAACACGGCATCTTCATCGCGAAGGACAAGGGGAAGATGCCGCCGGATATCAACTGGGGACTGATCGAGGGGCGGATTTATACCTATGCAATCTACGATTGAGGGTACCTTGAGATGATATCTTCCATGTACCACCGGATCTGCTGAGAACTTTTGCGCAGCCAATGCAAAGTCTGCCGTTTCAAAGATCAGCCCAGAAGCCCGAGACAGTTGCGTTGGCTGTTTTTATTCCGCTCCAGGATCATCGTGTATCAAGAGAGTAATCGCCCCCCGGAACCGCTATGGATTCCGGGGAGCGAGTGTTTTTGGTTAAGAGGTTTCAGCTCAAGCGAGCATGCCGAGGCTCAGGCCGGCGGTCTTGCCATCGAGGTCGGCGAGGGAGGATGCGGAGGCATCCGCGAGGGCGTCCGCGCCATAGTTGCCAAGGCTCGGGCTGTCGGTCATCGCGAGGCTGTCGGAGGTCTCCGGCATGGCAAGCGAGGAGGCATTCGAGGCGGCGAGAGGCGCGGAGTCCAGTCCGGACACACCGACGACATCCACTTTGTAATACGCGCTACTGCCTTTCTTCGCGTTCGTCGAGGTGACGCCAACGTAGAACTGACCGCCGGGCGCGGATTTCGCCTTCAGCTCGAAATCGACCAGTTCTGCAACATTGTCTTTGCTCTTGACCGTCTTGAGAGTTTTCAGCGTACCGTTTTTCTGGAGCCCGTAGATCACGAGGCTGACGGCATCCGTGGCAGTGACAGTCAGGGAAAGTTTCATCCCGGCATTCGCCTGAATCCTCACGACGTCGCTCTCATCGCCGGAACCGACGAAATTGATGTAGCCGTCATGATTGATTTCATCTTCCCCGGCGAGAACACCATCGAGGCGAAGCGGGTCGCCGGCATGCAGAGCCGCAGCGTTTTCGTCTTTCATGACATCCGCGTCGACCTTTTTGGTCTTGCTGTTATAATTGTTCGTGCCGAAGTCGCCGTCGGTATAGAAAAAACTGTCCGCATTGAGGCTCACATTGTAGTACGCGTTTTTGCCCTTCTTCGCGTCCGTGGACTGTACCGCGATGTAATATACGCCCTTGTCAAGTACGACCTGTTTCTTCAGGGCTCCGTCAGTGGCGGCCGCCTTGACGGAAAGGGTCAGTTTGCTGCTGGCGACCGCCATCTTCCCGCTTTTGTTCACGGTGTAGACGACGAGCTTGGCCGCACCGCCGGTTGTCTTGGCGAGGTCAAAACTGAGTTTTGCCGCGGACTTCAGTTCGATCTTGCGGAAGTCCGTTGCGTCGCCGAATCCGATGAAGTTGGTAAAGGTCGTACCCTCATCGTCTTTATGTTCGATGACGTTTTCCGGATCCGTGTCGATCCGGATGGCGCTTTTCCCGTCTTCGAGAAAACTGCCGTCGATGACGAGTGCCGCGGCATCAAGCACATCGGAGTTCCATACTGCATCCTGCTTCTTGTCGTACAGGTAGTTGTTGGCTCCGTTGTCGCAGTCGGTATAGAAGACGCTTGCCGAACTGACCTTCACCGAAAAGTCCGCATTCGTTCCCTTATCGGCGCTGAGCGCCTCCGCCTGAAGGTAATACGTCCCCTTTTCCAGCAGAACGCCGCTCAGATCGATGTCCTTTCCGTATTTCGTTTTTCCGCTGACGGACTTCGAGGCCACTTTTTTCTCCGTTTTCCGGCCACTCGCACTGGTGATGACCTGGATCACCGAGATCTTGATCTTGTCGGTCGTATTGACCGTGAACGTGTATTTCCCGCTGCAGTCGAATTCGATCCGGCGCAGGGAGAGGGTATCGCCGAGACCGACCCACCCGTTCGAGATGATGGTGCGGGGAGACTCCTGCACCGTCACGGTATATCGCTCGGAATCGGGCTTCGAAACATGAGCGATGCTGTTGTCCTCGTAGTCGGATTTGTAGAAGACGTCTCCGGCTATCGAGAATGTGATCGTATCCGCCGTATTCTGTCCGTCGGTACTCATGACGTACACTTTGTAGGTGCCTTTCGTCAGGATGAACTCCTTGTAATTGAGCTTCCCGTTCTTGACGGCGACGGAGCAGATCACTTTGTTGTGGGAATCACAGATCACCACCTGGGCATTGACTCTTCTTCCCGCTTCCGTGCCGATGAAATTGCCCGAGAGGCTGTATTTGCCGTAATCGACCTGAAAGCTCTTCGTGAAGTCGAGGCTGTATGTATCCCCGCCGTAAAATGCCTGAAAGTACGATTCGCGGCCCGTTGTCTTCACATTGAACGTGTTCTGGTAATAGTTGTCCGAGGGGCTTGCGTCTTCCGCATCGGAAAGAAGCTTCATTTCAAGCGTATGGGCCCCGGCGGAAAAGGTCCCGATTTTCATGTTTGCGAACTTCCTGCTGACGTCTGCCTGGAGTGGGTCCAGGGTGATGGTGCGGCAGAAATCGCCGTCGATGTAGACGGCCACGGAATACGCGTCGGAGAGGCCTTCTCCGCTGTTGGCGGTCGCGAAACTCAGGTAAAGTTCCTCATAATCGGGAAGCGTCTCCGACTGGACGGTATCGTCGAGTTCGATGGGTTCCGACGTAATGACCGCGCAGTCATACCATTTCGAATCCTTATAAAACCCAAGGTCGTATTGAGCCATTTTTTTCTCCGTGTGCTGTTTGGAAGATGAAACCGTTGTTTGCCCGAGACCGGCGCAATGCCGCAAACGGACCGGACACACCCTGTTCGAAGTTGCGGTCCTGATGTATTTGCGGCCGGGGCCACCCGTTGTGCAGGATCATCCGGGATTCATTCCGCGCTTCCCGCATGGCGCAGACGAATTCGCCGATGGCGGCATCCTCTCCTCGACTGTGAGACTCTGCTCCGCGATACCGCGTTCCGCATGCCGCCGGCAATCCTTTTCATCGCCGGAAACGTCTCCTTGAGGGGGGGTAAAAAATAATATACACTCACTCTCGCTTATTTACAAGCCGGAAGTGTCTTTTGAAGTGAAACTTGTCGATGTCCGGTCCGCCACCCCCTTTCAGAGGCGGCGGACCGAACGCTGAGATGTCTTTATGCAATGGATCCGAGTTTCAACAAGTCGGACTGGCCGTTCAACGATTCGATGCCGGAAACATCCGCGAGGGCGTCCGCACCGTAGTTGCCGAGACTCAGGCTGTCGGTCATGGCGAGGCTGTCGGAGGTCTCCGGCATGGCGAGCGAGCCAGTGGACTGTTCGGAGACATCGTCCCACTCGAGTGCACTCTTGTTTGCCACGTTGTACGTGTTGAGGGTCACGGAGTATTTCGCATATCCGCAGTTCTTGGCCGTGGTGGATTGAACGATGATGACGTAATTGTTGCCACCCATGAACGAGAGAGCGCCGGTCGAAATGCTGAACTTCCCGTCCGCGTCCGCCGTTTCCTTTTTTTCGAAGATCTTTTTGGTCGTGTACGTCTTGCTGGTCTTCCTGACAATGCTGTAGATTCCGAACTTCACCGTCCCGTTGCCCGTTCCTTTGCATGTGAAGGCCGCGTTCACGGTGTCATCTGCGACTGTAAACCACTTGCAGTCCTTGACGTCGCCCAAGCAGACCCAGTCATCCTCAATTATGGGGTTATACGGGTTGGCTCTGGCACTCGTCAGTGTCCCGACCGTTGTCTTGTCGAGGGACTCGCTGGACACGCCTTTCGAACTGTTTTTCCAGTCGTCGTTATTGTTGATTTTGTCGATCTGGTCGAAGATCGCGGATTTTTTCGTGTTGAGTTCTACGGTGTAGAAGTAGGACTCGAAATTCTTGGCGACCTTGGAACTGAGTTTCATTTCAAACGCGTAGGAACCGGCTTTGAGATGGATTCGGGCCGATGTGTTTTTGTACGAACCGTTCTGCTTCAGGAGCGTCGTGGTCTGGATCTTTGTGGCATTGCCGTCCTTCACGGAGTAGAGATAGAAAAACGTTGCCGCCTGGGAACTGAGATCGAAACTGACGACGGCGTCGTGCTCGAGATTGAATCTCCGGCAGTCGGAGGTGTCGCCGAATCCGATCCAGTCATCCAAGGTGGTCAGGGTTATCGGGGCCAGAGTCAATGTTTCGGATGGAATGAAATCGGCGGTGGCCGGTTTGTCATCCGTTTTGTCGGTTCCTCCGGACGGTGCGAACTTGGATCCCTTGATATCCACGTTGTAGTAGCCCGTGCTGCCATCTTTCGCCAGGTATTCCGCCACAGCGTAATAGTGTACGTTCTCCCCGCGCATCGCATCGCTGAGCAGCAGAATCGGATTCGGATTCAAAAGAACGGGAGCATTTGTCTGTTGCGGATTGATTGTCTTCGACAGCAGTGTCTTGGTTTTGTATTTGTTTGCTGCGGTTTGTGTGACCTCGATGATCTTGAAACGCATTTTGCTCAGGGCGTCGACCGTGAGGGTCAACGCCGTATTGCGTTCCATCTTGAGTTCCACGACATCTGCCGTGTCGCCGGGGCCGACGTAGTTTTCGTATTCATCTTCGGGGCTTTCGGTGACGGAGCCGGCTTCGTCCACGTTGATGGAAGTTGTCTTATTGGTGATCGTGAATGTCCTGATCTTTCCGTTCAGGACCGTGCTGTTGTCCTTGAGCAGCCAGTTGTTCGTGTTGTCATCGGCGTCGGCATAAAGTTTGAGGTTGCCCTCTTTCAGGGACACGGTATAACTGTTATCCGCATACAGCACCGTGGACTCCATGCAGATGGCATACTGGCTTCCGCCATCGAACTGGATCTCGCCGATCTCCTTCGTCCCCGCCTTGAGACTGATCTTCCGGAGTCTCTTCAGGGTATACGTGCCGTCATCTTCCTCGATGAACTGATAGACGTAGAACTTTCCGCCGGCAGTGGTCGTGACCGTGAAGTTTGCGATCGCGCCGACATTGAACTTGAGAAGTTTGTAATCGACATGATCGTTGTGCCCGACCCAGTCTTCCACCAGAGTGACTTCGCCCTGTGCCCTCAATTCGGCACGGACTGTCTGGTCGATGGTCTCTTTTTTCATGGCGCCGATGTCGCCCAGCGGCCCTTTTTCCTCAAGTTCCGTTCCGTCGTCGTAGTGTCCGTTGCGCCCCTGGAAGATTTTTGATTTTTCGTCGAGGGTCACGCGGTAATAGGCCTGATCGTCGCTGTTCGCATTGGTGGGCGCCACGGAAATATAATAGGAAACGTTGTCCGGGATCGTCGTGTCTTCTCCCGCAGATATCGGGAGATAGATCTGGTTGGTCGTGACGGTGTATCGTTTTGTTTTGCTGTTCAGCTTCGCCTTGGATGTCTGCAGCAGTTGCGTGATGCCGTCGACGACCCGGTAAAGGGAGAAGGTAACCGCGGCGGTGGCGGTGACGGAGAAACTTACATATGCGTCATCCTCGAAACGGATTTTCGCATAGTCTTTCTCATCGACGATGTCATTTTCCGTTCCGACGAAATTGTGGAATTCATTGTCCGTTTCGTCCTGATAGGTGACGCTGTCGAGTTCGTCCAGCAGGATTTCGTCGAGAGGCGTGATATTGTCGTACAGGTACGTGAAATGGGAATTCCCGTCCCTGCCGATCACGGTGAGGGCGAGCGTCCGGTCGTTCAGTTCGTCGTTCCTGCCGTTGTCGGCATTGTGGACGGCGAAAGACGAGTTTTCACTGAGAGTGAGTTTGTAGTACGCATGCCCGAGCTCCATGTCGTTTGCCTTCGGGGATTCCACGGAGTATGCGTACTGGACGCCGGCCTGGAGTTCGAGTTCAAGCCCTTTCGTTTCGATGCCCTCCTCCGACATGATCGAGGTCGACAGAAGCTGCTTCAGGGAGAACGTACCGTCGTTTGTTTCCAGTTCATAGACAGTGAACGTCGCATCGTCCGTTGCATCGAAGCCGAAGCAGACCGTCGCATCCGCATAAAGCGAGAAAAGGCAATAGTCGATCCGATCGCAGTATCCGACCCAGCCTTCGCCGATCATTCTGCCTTTCATGGTCGCGTTGAGGACCCCTAAACTGCCGACGGTCGCGCTCTGCGCGCCCTGAGTCGCCATATCGGTCCAGTCGTCATCCGCGCCATAGTGGAAGGCGATGGAGGTTTCTTCATTGGCCTTCACGGAGTAATATGCCTGACCGTCCGGGTTGGTGGACGCCACGGAAATGTAGTAGACCGCACTCTCCGCATCGCCATTGAGCAGGATGGGGTCGGTCGCGACGTAGAAGCTGTCCGACAACGGGTCTTCCGGAAGATCGACCGTCAGCAGCTCATTCAGGTTGTAATTGCCTTCGCTCCCGACGAGTTGGTAGAGCGTAAAACGCGCCGCGTCCGTGGCCGAGACGGAGAAACTCAGCAGGACTGGCTCGGCCAGTGCAACCTTCATGTAGTCGATCGGGTCGATTTTGTCGTTGTTCATCCCGACGAAGTTGGTCATGCCGACTTCATCGTCTTCCCCCCCCCCGTAGGAGACTTCGTCTTCATGGTCAAACTGGAACCAGTTTTCCTCCCATTCCTGATTGCTTTCGCTGTAAAGGAGAGACGGGGTGTTCAGATCCTCGTTGAGGGATTTGTTATCCCGGCTGACAGCCCAGTCGTTCCAGCCGTTGTCCGCATGTCTGTCGGGGCCGCCGGCGATGGTGAGAGTAAGCTCATTGTCGCTGGACATGTTCAGCGTGTACTGCCTGCCCTTGATCGTCTTCGTACCCTCCTTGATGGTGATGCCTCCGAACAAATCAAGCTCGTTTTCGGAGTTCACGATCTTGACCTCCTGGGTATCCAGGAATCCGGTCGCGTCCTGGATGAGCTTGTAGGTCCCGTTGGACTGGTCGATGTCTGCCGTGACGGTGTAGAAGCATTGAAAGGTTTCTGTTTTGGGTGCGAAGAAGGACGACAGGTCGTTGATGAAGTAGCCGTCTTCGGGTTCGCTCACGGAAATATTGAAGTCGACGATACCGGTTTTGAACGTGAGGGTGGAGCATTTGTACATGTTGCCGGTGATCTTGCCGCCGATGCTGAACGTGGTGTCCTTCACCTCGCCGCCGGATTCGACGGTCAGGACGGAGCCGTCGTACACGGTCGCTTTTTCGACGACCGCTCCGTCCCGGACCGTGGCGGAGCCGAAACAGTGTCCGGCGTCTGGTCCGGTGCCTGCTCCGAAGATCGCGCTGGTCATGGAGCCGTTGATCGAGGCATAGCCTCCGCTTATGATCTCGACGCCTTCGATCCGGGCGCCTTTGAAGACGAAGAGCTGGCCGCCGTCCTTCACGATGGTTTTGGACCCGCCGGTCACAGGGAAGACATATGCCCCGGAGGACAGGTTCAGCTCGCCGCCGTCGATGATGAATTCCCTGGCCGTGCCGTCCTCGTAGACGGTGGCCGAGCCGCCCCGGCTGACGGTTGCGCTGGAGACCCTGCCGGAAACAAACAGCTGGCCGCCGTCCTTGACGGTCACGATGGCCGCGGAGCCGCCGTTCATGACGGTGAGGCTGCCGCCCACGGTGGTATTGCTGGCCTTGCCGCCTTCGCTGACGACCATCGTACCCCCGGAAGAAATGATCGTCCCGGTCGCGGTGCCGCCGCCCTGGACGTACATGCCGTCGTTTTCTTCGATCGTTACATTTTCCAGAGGGGAGTTGTTGGCAAAGACCATGTGAATTGTGCTGGCTTCATTTTCCGGCATGTCGAGGGTACCTTTCGTGTTGAGTTTATGTTATGGTTCCATTGAGTTCGGGATCCGTGGGGATGGGGCGGACAGATCGGACAGGACGCTTTGGTCTTGGCTGGCTTATCGGTCTTATCGATTTCCGTTTCTCATCCTCAATAATTGGTGAAATATACCATACGAATGTGAAAATATCAAATCAATTTCGGCGGAGAATGCTTTTTTCTTTCTTTTTTTCAAAAAAACCATTGAGAATCGTCGACTTCCCTGTTTCCAGGCTGGGAAAGGCTGTTTTTTCTTGACAAACCCTTTGGTCCGGTATATATTAAGCCGAACGGGCCCGCGAGCTCCGAACCGTCGTCGCGGAGTCCGCGAAAACACATTTCACGGGGAGCATCCGGGGAAACGATCCCGGGCGCATTAGCAGGACACGGAACAAAACGACATGAAAATCGTCATCATACATGGACAGAGCCACAAAGGCTCCACATACCACGTCGCGCATGAACTGGCGGAAAAGGCCGGCGGGGAAATCACGGAATTCTTCCTGCCGCGGGACTTCGGCGAATTCTGCACGGGATGCAACACCTGTTTTTACGGGAGCGAGGCGGACTGCCCGCACGCAGCCAGGCTCGCGCCGATCTTAGCCGCGATGAACGCCGCGGACGTCATCATCCTCGCCAGCCCCGTCTATGTGTTCCATGTCACGGGCGCGATGAAGGCGTTCCTGGACCATTGCGGGCACCGGTGGATGGTCCACAGGCCGGATGGTTCCATGTTCCGGAAACAGGGCGTGTGCATCTGCACTACGGCCGGGGCTGGCACGAAGTCCGCATTGAAGGATATGGCGGACAGCCTGTTCTTCTGGGGCGTTGCAAAGATCTACAAGTACGGGGTCGCCGTCGCCGCCGCCAACTGGGAAGGCGTCCGGGAAGGGAAAAGGAAAGCCATTGACCGGGCGACGGCCAGGCTGGCCGGGAAGCTCGCGAACCGAAACGGGAGCGTCACGCCGGGACTGATGACCAGAGCGTTCTTCTTCCTCATGCACTTCGTCCAGCGAAAAGGGGTCAGCGCGAGCGATGCCGCCTACTGGAAAGAAAAAGGCTGGACCGGAAGCGTGCGTCCGTGGCGGTGCGGCTGATCCGCCGCACATCCGTTTTTCTGCCGCCGAACCGGCACAAACCGTTCAGAAATCCCGGACAAAAAGGGCATAAAAATGGTGGATCCTGCCGGGTTCGAACCAGCGACCAAAGGTTTATGAGACCTCCGCTCTAACCACTGAGCTAAGGATCCACAAAAAAAGACTGCGGACCGCGTCGATTGAGCATGTCCGGGGAGAAAACTCCGTGATGCGGACCGGTTCGCGGCCAGCTGCAACGGAGGGTTCCGAAGGTAAATAATATACTCTTTCCTTTTCAAAAAATCAAGCGCGGGGATACGAGGCGATGCTTTTTTTGCGGAAACAAGGCCGGGAAACCAGACCGGAGATTCTCTCTGTTACGGTCAAAAGCGGCAGACACGGCGCAGCGGGGAACGCAAAATATCAGTGGCTTACCCCGATTACGGTCAGGATCAGCAGCACGGTCTCGATCAGATATGCGGCGGTGTCGAACGCCCTGCGGTCGAAATCGAGCGTGCCGTTTTCGGTGCGCTTCACCAGATACCATGTTGTCAGCCAAGTCAGCAGGAACATTCCCGCGGCGCCCCAGATGCGGCGGCTGATCAGGATGAAGAGCAGCATCAGAACGCAGCCCGCCACAGCGCCCTTCCGGCGTTCCCCGGCAGAAGTTCGGATCAGTTCCGTTCCGCACGGCGTCAACGCGGCGCTGAGCTCCTCACGCGCGAAATAGCCGCACAGCAGGACCGCAACCAGCCAATACGCGCCTCCGTCCCGCACGGCAGCCGCGACCATGATGGCACGGACCGCGAAGAAAATCGCGCCGAAGAACATCGGCTGGGAGGTGAACTTGTCGGGCGCCGCGTCGGCGGCCTTCGGGAAATACCGCAGGGAGAACAATGCCGCGCCGTTGAACCCGCGCCAGGCGGTCAGGATCTCCAGCAGGAACGCGACCAGGATGCCGGCGAACATGGCGCCGGCGAACGAACCGAACAGCCAGACGACGATCCATGCGGTCAGAGAACATGCCAGTCCGACGACAAGCCCGATCAGCGGGAAGAAGACCGGGAAATCCTCGGGGACCGATTTCGGCTCCGGCAGAAACGGCAGCTGGCGCCCGGTCGCGAGCATCCAGGCGGCGGTGATCTTTTCAATCGTGTCGTTCACGGTCGGCCTCCTTTGTATTTGCCGGGTCGGCGGCCTGTTCCGGCGGAACAGGAACAGGGGGGACCCAGCCGGTATGTTCGCAATATGCCTTCAGCATGGCTTCGCGGACGGTCTTTGCAAGCTGCTTCCGGTTCATGTTTCCCGGATGGATGAGCGGGAGGATGTAGACGTCGGCGGTGGACCGGCGGTTGCCGAGGAGCGCCCAAAGATGGGGCATGAAGGTCGCGTCGCCGTACCAGGCGGGGTGCATGTCGCCCTCCGCCGGATGATAGATGGAAATGATGGGCTGAACGGGGATATCCGTGCCGCAGACGGTCTCGAACGGCGTCGTTTTGAACTCCTTGAGCCCGGATCGCCCGTCGGATGTGGTCCCCTCGGGATAGACGATGAGCGGGACTTTCTTCCGCAGCGTGTCGCGGAACTGTTCCATCAGGTTTCCGGCGGACTGTTTGGAGTCGCGGTCGACCCAGATGGGACGGATCATGTCGGTGTACCAGCCGAGAACCGGCCAGGACTTGATCTCTTTCTTCGGGGTGAATCGCAACCCGAAAATGGATGCGTGCAGAAATATGTCGACGTAGCTCTGATGGTTCGCCACCACCAGGCCGCCGGTTTTCTGATACTCCGACGGGTCGCCGTGGACGATCGTGCGGATGCCGAGAATGCGCACGATGCCGCCACCCCAGTATTTCGTCTGGAGCGCCATGCGGCGGATGCTGTGGTCCTTCTCGTAGAGGTAGCGGATCGGGAGACAGTAGATGCCGTGCCAGCTGCCCCACAGGAAGAGGGCGATGACGCGGTAGATCCTGCGCAGAATCCGCATGGCTCAGTCCTCGGGGAACGTGATATTCGGGAAGAAATGCTTGTGGTAGCGGTCCGGCAGGCGCCACATATCGACCATCACGGGCAGGTCGATCGAGCCGAATTCGTAATCGTACGCCGGTTCGCCGAGCAGTTTCGCTCCGATCGTGATATAGCCTTTCAGGAGCGGAGGCATGGCCTCGCGGAGACGCGCGCGGTCCTGGCGGATGCTTTCGATCTCGGCCTCGTCCGGGCGGGGAAAGCTGAATTTCGGACGCGGCTTGAAATGCACGTCCGGGAAATAAAGCCCCTTGTCGCGCAGGGATTCGTAAACGGCCCAGGCGACCGCCGGCTGGACGTCTTCCAGGCTCACGCAGCCGCAGAGGTAGCGGCAGCCCGACCTCAGCGTGATCGCGGCCATCCCGATCCACAGGATCGCCACCACGGCGCCGTTGCGATAGTCCTTGTCCACGCAGGAACGCCCCACCTCGATGATCCGGGGCACGTAGCGTTCGATTCCATTCACCTCGTACTCGCGGGCGGAATACATCTTCTCCGGGTCGTTGCCGGCCTGCCCGATCGCGCGGTACGTGCCAATCGGCATCCCGGTCGCCTTGTCGAAGGCGATCAGATGCGCCGCGCCTTCGTCGAACTCGTCCCGGTCGAACTGCGCATCCTTCGCGGAGTCAAGCCCGCGGTTCTGTTCGCAGTTGAACACCCGGTAGCGGAGTTTCTGTGCGGCGAAGATCTCATCGTCGTTTTCCGCGAACTTAAGCAAATATGCGTCGTTCTCCGTCACGAGGGGCGGATTGATGATTCTCTGAAGCAGATTGTCGGTGTTGAAGTCCACGTTCGTTTCCTGCTGGCATGTTCGTGGTGCGTTGGGATTTCATATAATCTATCCCCGTTTTCTCGTTTTTCAATAGCCCCAGTCTTATTTTTTCCCTATTTTTTCAGAAAGCGGTGGCCTCGAACCATCTTTCCGAGCTCAACAAACAGGGCGGACCGCGTTTCGGTCCCGCGCAGGCGGCGATTCTCCCCGGAGGATGACGCCCCTTCCCTTTTTCCGGCGGCGGCGAACCGTCGGAGCGGCTTTTTTTCCGTGTTTTCCGGGATGCCGTCTTGAAAAACAGGGTGAATGATGGTATAGTTACGAAACGGCGCGGAAAAGAAGTCTCCGCAGCCCGAATATACAGAAATGCCGGAACACCATGAACGACTCCTCCTTCCTGATCCTTTTCATCGCGCTGACCGCATTGATGGCGGTGATCCCGTTTCTGCTCCGCAAATACCATATCCCGAACGTCATCTCCCTGCTGCTGGTGGGCATGCTCATCGGATCGAACGGCCTGCTCGGATTCGACTTGGTGGCGGTGCTGTCCGGATGGCTGAGTTTCCTCGGGACGCCCGGCGAGGAGGCGCAGACCGCGGCGAACACGGCGGCGCAGTTCAACACCTTCGTGGATTCGCTCGGTTCGCTCGGCCTGATGTTCCTGATGGCGCTCGCCGGCATGGAAGCGGATTTCCGGCTGATCCGCTCCGCCCGGAAAGCCGTGGCAATGCTGAGCGTCCTGACGTTCTTCATCCCGGCGGTGACCGGCTACTGGATCTATCAGCATTTCTGCCCGGACGAGCTCGCCGGCAAAGTGCTGTACGCCTCGCTTTTCGCCTCGCACTCGGTCGGCATCGTGTTCCCGGTCATCCGCGAACTGAAGCTGTCCCACACGCGGTTCGGCGCCGCGGTCCTGATCTCAACGGTCATCACGGACATCTCCTCGATCATCCTCCTCGCGGTCAGCGTGCAGCTCTTCCGTCAGTCGCAGAACATCTCGCACATGGTCGGACGCGGCACGCTGTCGATCTTCGACCACATGGACACGCACCTGCTGGGGAACAGCTTCCTGCCGGTCTTCCTGCTGATCGTGCTGGTCTACCTGGCGGCGATGATCTTCCTCACGAACTGCTTCGGACGCTGGGTGATGTCGCACTTCAAGCTCAGCGACGACATCGTGATCACGCTCCTGCTCTTCATGATCCTCGTGACGGTCATCGTCGGCGAGCTCTTCGGCATCAACCTGGTGGTCGGCGCGTTCATCGCCGGGCTGGGACTTTCGCGCGTGGTGCGCGAACGCGACCAGCTGCTGTTCAAACGGTTCGAGAGCATCGGCTACGGCTTCCTGATCCCGTTCCTCTTCATCTCCATCGGCATGAAGACCGACTTCAGCGCGTTTTTCCAGATGGGCAACATCCTGATCGTGGTGCTGACCGTCGCCGGGCTCATCATCAGCAAGGTCGGCAGCGGATTCGCCGCCATGAAACTCTCCGGCTACAGCCACAAGGCCAGCCTCGCCGCCGGGCTCATGACCGTGCCGCAGCTCTCCGCCACGCTCGCCGCAGCAGCCATCGGCAAGGACACGGGCATCCTCGACGACCGGTTCTTCAACGCCATCATCATCCTCTCGATCATCACCACCCTGCCGATCCCGTCGCTGGTGCGCGCCGTGCTGAATTACGGCAGGAACGAATTCGTCGAGCTGAGCGATTTCCAGGTCCCGAACGTCGTGAAGGACGACGAGCTGCTTTGACCTGCGTGAAAGCTTTCCCCGTCCCCGGAACGCAGGAAAAAGAGCGAAACACAAAAGAAAAGTACCGTTTTGTTCCAAACAATATTTGACATACGCGGAAAGACGTGCTATTATTAGAGGATAAATTTTTCCGGCCGCATTTCGGAACAAACGTTGCACGGAGCGCATGCTCCGGGTGACTCCGCGCGTTTCGAGTTCGCCGCCGCATTGATTCGCATCAATTCAAAACTCACATACAAGGAGCAGACAACCAAATGAAGATCACCAATCCCGCGCAGATCCGCAACTTCGTCGTCGCCGGACACAACGGCTGCGGCAAAACCACGCTTTGCGACCTCATGCTGTTCAAGGCCGGCGCTGTCGACCGCCTCGGCTCCGTGGACGCCAAGACCAGCGTTTCCGACTTCACCCCCGACGAGCAGGACAAGCGTTCCAGCATCTACGCCTCGTTCATGAACTGCGACTGGAAGGACCACAAGCTCTTCCTGACCGACACTCCCGGCTACGGCGAGTTCGTCGGCGAAGTCATTTCCTCGTTCCGTTCCTGCGGCTTCGCGGTCATCGTCCTCGACGGCGTCGACGGCATCCAGATCGGCTCCACCCGCGCCTGGGCATTCTCCCGCGACTTCCTGCTCCCCCGCATGATCTTCGTGAACCGCCTCGACCGCGAGCGCGCCAGCTTCGACACCATCCTGGAGCACATCCAGGAAGCGTACGGCAAGACCGTCTGCGTCCCGATGACCCTGCCCGTCGGCAAGGAAGCCGGACTCTCCAAGGTCATCAGCGTGCTCGACACCCCGGACAGCGAGATCCCGGCCGACCTGAAGGACGCCGTAGAAGAATACCGCACCATGCTGAAGGACGCCGCCGCGGAATCCGATGAAGCGCTCATGGAACGCTACCTCGAAGGCGAAGAACTCACCGGCGAGGAGATCGCCAAGGGCCTCCACAAGGCGATCTTCTCCGGCAGCCTCGTCCCCGTCTTCGCCGGCTCCACCGCCAAGGACATCGGCGTCGCCGAACTCATGGACGGCATCGTCTCCCTCATGCCGAACCCGCTCGAACGCGTCCGCAAGGCCGAAGACGGCACCGAAGTCGTCCCGTCCGAAGACGGCCCCGCGGCCGCCTACGTCTTCAAGAGCGCCCTCGACCCCTTCATCGGCCAGATGGCTTACCTCCGCGTCCTCACCGGCAAGATCGCGTGCAACACCGACATGCTGAACCTGAACAAGAACTCCAAGGAACGCGTCGGCCAGCTCGTCCTGCTCCAGGGCAAGACCCAGATCCCGGTCGAGGAAGTCTGCCCCGGCTGCATCGTCGGCGTCGCCAAGCTCAAAAACACCACCACCGGCGACACCCTCGGCGCCACCAAGGACAACCACGTGATGCCGCGCCAGGTCTATCCGAAGCCCGTCATCTCCTTCGCCCTGTACGCCACCAAGAGCGGCGACGAAGACAAGATCATCCAGGGCCTCCAGCGCCTCTCCGAATGCGACCCGACCCTCTACATCGAGCGCAACGACGAGACCCACGAATCCCTGCTGAAGGGCATGGGCGAACAGCACATCAACATCGCCATCAAGAACCTCAAGGCCACCGCCAAGGTCGACGTCCGCCTCGAGCTCCCGAAGATCGCCTATCGCGAGACCATCCAGGGCCGCGGCGAAGCCGCCTACCGCCACAAAAAGCAGTCCGGCGGCCACGGCCAGTTCGCAGAAGTGCACCTCCGCATGGAACCCTTCGAGGGCGGCTATGAGTTCGTCAACGCCATCGTCGGCGGCGCCATCCCGAAGAACTTCATCCCCGCGGTCGAAAAGGGCATCCACGAGGCCATGGAACGCGGCCCGCTCGCAGGCTGCGTGGTCGAAAACATGCGCGTGACC
>Ga0265298_10003481_pt1 | contig 20747 bp, 51 predicted proteins | sample AusTroGonzalo_MG_3_FD_193486 | JGI IMG/M metagenome (GOLD analysis project Ga0265298, IMG submission 193486) | Bovine rumen microbial communities from tropical cattle in Woodstock, Queensland, Australia - Gonzalo_01 | ecosystem: Host-associated > Mammals > Digestive system > Stomach > Rumen ... | reverse complement strand
TCTGATATCCTTTGTCATCCTTGTAAAGCACATCCCGGACCATGTCAATGGCGTTGTTTACCTTGTCCACGCATTCCGGGCAAAGATACAACATAACATTGAAGTTCCTATTCCAAAACGGTCGGTACATCACACGCTGACCATCGGCTCGATTGCAGCGGTTGCATGCGCCGTACTCGGACTCGCGGGCGCGTTTCTCTTCCTTCAATTCATGCAGTTGCGTTTCCAGTTCGTCAACGTGCTGAACCGCTGACCTCATTGCTTCAATTATCGGATTTCTCTGAATTTTCTCTTCGTTCCACATGGCGCTGCTCCTTTCCAAATCCTTCCGCAAATCCGGCGATCATATCGCTCATCGCCTTTGCTCTCCGCTTGTCCTTTACCCTGAAGTAGCTCAGGTTCAGGCTGACATCAAACAACTGGAAACCGATGAACGCCAGTAACGCACTGTTCAACGGCACTCTGAATGCAAGCATGATGCTTGCTACAATGATTCCTAACATGATGTATCTCCTCCCCATGTCACCTTGATTCCTTCGGTGCATTTCTCTTTCTTTGCGTCCATTTCCTCACGAAGAGCCGCAAGTTCTCTCTTTATGCACTCGACATCGTATCTGTAATTTTCCACGCGCAATAGGCAATCAATCAACGCGGTTTTCTCTCCGAGCATATCAACCCATGCCGACATCTGCTTTTCGTCATGCGGTGTCGCGATTTTTTTCAATTCTTTTGGCAAGTGTCCGGCATCAACTATCCTGATATCGTCCGCGTTGAGGGCGAACGGCATGTTATTGTCGATTCGTACCGCGCCGTTTTTGTTGATGATTGCATAAATAGATTCTCTCTCAAAACAAGCCACTGTCGACTCGTTCTTAGAGAAATCAATGTACGAAGGGTTATCGAACGGATTGTCAAAGCAATCCGCATCTACATCAAAGATTCCCTTGCCGTCTTTTAGATACACTCTGTACTTAGCCATCTACCATACCTCCTTTACCTGATTCCAATCGACGTCATCGAAGTATTTGCATTCGGGATGCTTCCTTGCATACTCAAAGCCGAGCCGGAACATACTACGAAACGCATCATTCCTGTGAATTGCGTCATTCCACCCTTTTGCGTACTGGTCACGGTCATACTGCAGTGCCTTGACCAGTTCTTCTTTGTTGACATTGATGCCGACTTGCATGATTGCCACCATGATTTTCTCTTCAAGCTCAGTGTCTATTGACTCGGCAACATCATGGAATGTATCGGAATACATTAACTCAATCGGTCCTTCGTACATCACTCCACCTCCGTAAACGTAACTTCGACTCGCGTTTCCTCGCCCTCCCGGACGTATATCTTTTCATACCATCCGGCATACACCTGAGCGTCGTCGTCGTAAAGGCATCCGTTTAAAGCGTCCTGAATGACCTTTTCGGTATTGTCACGGTCCGGCTTGCCGAGATACGGTCTTCCGTACATTTCCCGTTGTTTCTTCTTGCTCAACGACTTAGGAATAGGGAAGTACGCGATATAATCACCGCGAATCGCACCACTCAGTTTTGGCGATCCAGCCTGCATCCACGCAAGTCTGACAAGGTTTTCGTATTCTACCGTCTTCTCAGGGGTGTATGCCCGCGCGTACGTTCCTCTGCTATAGAACTTCGGTCTTCCCTTGCTTCCCGGCTTGCCGGGGATAGTAAACTTTACTATCATTTGATTTTCCCCTCCAATCGTAGTCTTTCGTTTCGGAGCTTCTTGCCGCGCTTCTTCCACTCGTCTCTCGGAAGACAAGTGATGCTTCGGATTGCAGCGTCGTTCCGTTCCGATGCCTTAATCTCTTCGTTTCTCTGCGATGCCTTAGCGTATCGCGGACACGGTTCTCCGCTGCCGTGGTAACTCCCATGGCAACCCGGATGCCGTTCCTCGCAGAACTTACACGGATGTCTTTCCTTCTCCACTTCGAACATCTTCATCATCCTCCTCTTCCTTAAGCCCTCGCCGGAGAATCTTCTCCCCAAGCGATAAAATGCCTTTTCCAAGTATGCCACCGACAACAATCAAAGCGATGACTCCAAACCATATAGCGGCTAAAATAAGCGCTATTATGTCGCCAAGTGTAAAAACTACCACCCCAAACATTTCAAGCCTCCTTCGTGCCTTTTATGGACGTACAGAGCATGATTATGTCGTTCTTCACGATGTCAAGCATCTGTATCGCGTCGTCTCTATCCCGGACCTCAAATGCGGTCCTCCACTTCTTCCCATCGACATTCACCTGAAGCCGCCAACTATGCCATGAGCTGTACGGATCGCGGCAGAAGCGAACGGTTCCGGCGGTGTATGCCTGCTTTTGCAGTTCCCGGATGCGCTTTGAGATTTCAGCCCTCTGCTGCATCAGTTCCTTCAGTTCCCTTGTGTCATCATTGATGCTCATTTCTTCTCCTTCCTTGAAGCGCTTCTTCGCATCGTTCGACGCTACCGTCATCCTCGACATCATCGCGGATGAACAATTGCCTTGTGACGTGAATGTCATCCGCTTGGAACATCCGCTTCAAACTGTCTGTCGCCTCTTCCTGATGCTTCTTGTCGAAGAACTCCTTCTCGACATCACCCGCCCATTCGTCTCCGAACTTCTGTACTTGTGTGACCTCAATGGTTAGGATTCTTGTAAACTCTTTCACTTCTGCTCTCCTTTCTTCCGTTCAACCACAATCTCAAATGCTCTCCGAAGCAAAGCGTCCGCGACCTTGTTGAAGTCCTCATTCTTCTCCACCAGTGACAAGAACTCACTTTCGGGAATCTCGATGTAGATGGTATTATCTTCAGTTACATAGGTTTTCATCGCTTGCTCCTTTCGTTCCAAACTTATCCAACAACCTCTCGCAATCTTCCTTCGATACCGCTACACTCCCGATAACCGTGTGTGGGTTCACGATATAATAGTTGTCGGATGTCAGCACATCAATCGGGAACACCCAACCGCTCTCCGTGATTACTGCGGCATACGACTCATCATCCATCGCTGTTCTCCTTTACATATTCTCTCCACTTGCGGACCACATTACACTTGCACCTAAAGACACGCATATGTTGTACTTCGGTATGCTCTGCGTCGGTTACGGTTGTTGTACTTGCAAGTTCCGTGCAAGCGCACCTGAGAACAAATCCGCGACCCTTTGGTGGATTAAGCCAACACGGTTCAAATCCGCACTTCGGACACTTAGGTAGTATCGGTAGTTCCCTTGTCATTGTCATTCTCCAATCCCTCTTCCTCAGGGAATGTCATGCCTTTGTTGTTCAAAAACCTACGAAGTTCCTTCCGACACTTTCCGCAAAGGTCAATGCTAACATCACCATCCCTTGTTTCGAAACTGACTTTAATTCGGTTGTGAGGAATCAGCCCTCTGAAGAATGCGGAGTCCCTGAATACCTCGCCACATCTGTCACATCTTCTCACTATCGCCATTGTCAACCTCCTTGAATTCGAGACGCTTCAATCGTCTTTGTACCCGCTGTATATCGAACATTATCTTCGCAAGATGTTGCCACCTGTCGGGTGGATACCGTTTCTTAACGCGCTTGGGTTCTGTATGGAAACTGCTCATCATGTTACCTCCTTCAGATACCGCACCAAGCGGTCAACCTTGTTCTCGGCAAACCCATCTTCCATCACGGTATAGAGTGTGTTCGCGCACTGGAGAACCTTCCGCACCAGTAGCGCATCTTCCTTCCGCAGAAGGACAAGGTCACCGTTCCGTATCATCTCCATCTTCACCTCGTCCGCGAGGTTTCTCATCTCTTCGTCCATAGTCCTCCTTTATCGGACACCAAAACGGTCTGTGTCCGAAGTAAAAATCGTTGTAGCACCATATCCCGGACCGCTTCGTTATGGTGCAGGTATCCCTTTCATGATCCGCAAACGGACACACATCGCACGTTTTCGGCACTTCCATGTCAATTATCATACCGGCTCCTTTTCCGGCAGTGCGGTTTCGTCCACTTCCCGGACGTTATCCGCATCTACCACAATGCTTTCGCGGTATCTTGCCGCGATTTCTTCCACGCTCCGGCGCTCTCCGAGGAGCTTGTTGTGCGTTATCTTAATCTCACGCGGCGCTTCCGTGTATCCGTACTGCGCTTTCAGGGCGAAGATGGCAGATGCGTAGTTCGCGGAACCGTCCAACGACACCTGCGACATGATCGCTTCGCACATTTGATGAAATTGCTGCATCTCAAAGACCACCGCCTCGCTCGCAGGTAAAATCCGGCTGCGGATATCCTGCTCCATGGCGTTGGAAATGCCCAAAGCGGACGCCAAGTGGATGGAAGAGGGGTACAAGCCCGTTCTTTCGCAGATTTCCAGCACTTTTTCGGTGATATGGTGGACATAAAGCGCGTTTGTGCGCCAGTTTTCGTCCTTGGGAAGCTCCGAAATCTGCTTCACGGCACGGATGGATGCCGATATCATTTCTCCGCGAGGACTCTTTTCCGGCTTTTTCGGTGTTCTCATTTGCCCTCCAGGATTGCCGGGTGCGCGTTCTTCACCCCATGATTGATTCCGAGATAGATATCCCGGTTCTTGACGATGGTGTGGATGGTCGGATACGTCATCGGACTGCCGTGCCTGTTCTTCACGCCCTTAAACGCAAGCGCATCGGCAATGGCGCGGAGGCTCATCCCGGAATCGGTCATGTCGAATATCTGTCTGACGACTCTCGCCTCGTCTTCGACCACTTCCAGTTTCTTCTGCGCGACCGCATACCCATACGGTGTATTGCCGCCTAAGAAACCGCCCTTCGCCGCCTTGGCTTTTTTCCCCATGGTCGTTCTCTGGACGATGGTTTCCCGGTCGAGCTGGTTGAACGATGCCAAAATGCCGATCATCGCTCTTCCCCAAGGCGTTGAGGTGTCCAGTGTCTCCTTCAGACTCACCAAGTGTACATCGTTCGGGAGAAGCACGTCCTCGATGATGGTCATGGTGTCCTTCAGGGAACGAGAGAGCCGATCCAATTTGTAGACAACCACGGCATCGACCACACCCAGCCGGATGTCTTCCATAAGCTCCTTAAGCGCCGGACGGTCCAATGTCTTACCGCTGTAGCCGTCATCACGATAGACCTTGCCGAGAGTCCACTCATGACCTTCCACGGTGGTCTTACAGAGCCTCTCCTGCTCCGCAAGCGAGTATCCGTCCTCTGCCTGCTGGTCGGTACTTACCCTAATATATACTGCTGCTACCATGTAGCACCTCCTTTCACCCTGTATGATACCATACATCACTGTTCGATGTCAATCATTATTTGTATGATACGAAACATATTTGTTCGACACAATACGGGGTATTCCCGCGCCAGCGGTGAGAAGAGGATTCCCAATAGAACTACAGTAGTGGCAGAACCCTGGTTCTCCGGCTTCCCCCTTTTTATTTGAAATTTGGTTACGGGGGTTTCTCCCCCTCCCCCACAAAGCACCATATACCCCCCAGCCCCTACAGCGGAAACCCCTACAAACAAAGGCTTTCCCAAGATCGCAAGGGGCCGCAATCTTCCGCTGTATCGCTTGTCAACACATGCCAAACACCACAGACCAGGCAAGTCCTTTTTCCCTTTGAGAATCACCAGCTTTTTCGCTATGGCTTGTGCTTTTCGTGTCCGTCTTCCGCTAAGGGGAAACCATATAGAATTGTGCGATTGTATACAATAATGCAATGATACAATGATACCGGTATGCCGGGATATCGTGATACATGGATGCGATTATGCTATGATACAGTTATTACATAATACACGGACACAATATCACCGCTATCGCGGAAGCAGTCCACTATATACCGAAACCCGGGTTTACTCACCGCCACACATGGTATTGAAAACCATATGTAACAAGCGGTTTTCGTTACTACATCAAACGCGGTGCGGTCGGTTATCCTGGTTCCCGATCCATTGATCCGCGGTATCGCGCACTATGTCATGTAGTATTGAATACTACATAGAAGAACGCGTGTTCACTGGCAAATTGCACAAAACAATTGTATAATTTTTGTGTACTATTTTATTATTTTTCGCTGCCTGATTGCTGGTATTTATCCCCCATTTGTGGTATAATCTAGGTGGGGAAAGTGTCCGCTTCCCCTTATTGCGCGGATACACCGCATGCAATCGGCGGTGAATACGGTTGCACGGCTTCCCAGCTTGAAACCAGGGGCGGACGCGAAAGCACCGTTGAAAGGCGGAAGACGGAAACCGACATTTCCGAAAATGCCGTTGACATGACACAACATGGAACCGTTAATTGTTGCATGGGGAAGTAACCATACCGCACTTTGACAACTTCATAAGAGAACGGAAACCGCCCGCGATAGGTTGTTACCAGTGGGCAGCGTGTCGGCACAAGGTTAAACGGAAAAGGTAAAGAAGAGAATCCGTATAGATACGGCGGTGCGAATCCGGCTTTACCTATACCGCGAAAGCGGAAATAAACCACGGCGAAAGGAAGTAAAAAGTATGTTGTTAATTAACGAATTCGAAAAAAAGTATGGTGTTCGAATCACCACAAACCACACAGCGAAAATGGCTAACATGTGTTCATTGTCAACCGCTTGTACAATGAATAAGTATTGCAAGTCAAGAACGGCAAACCCCAAAATGATTTGTTTCAAGTGTTACGCAAACAGCCAAGCGAAGCGCTACAAGGGACTTCGCGAAAAGCTGGAAAAGAACACGGACATTTTAACGAGTATCATCATTCCGAAAAAGGACTTGCCTTACTTGTATAGTCCGAGTGGGCTTTTCCGTTTCGAAGCATTCGGCGATCTGATTAACGAAATTCAAGTTGTTAATTACTTCAACATGGCAAGCGCCAACAAACAATTAAAGTTTGCGCTGTGGACCAAAAATCCGTGGATTATCCGAAAAGCCATTGAAGCCTACAACTTGAAAAAGCCGAGTAACCTTGTTATCATCGGTTCTTCATATTTTCTCAATGAGTCCATGACTTACCAAGCGTACCCCTTTATTGATAAGGTGTTTACCGTGTACGATAAGAAGACGGCAGCCGAAAAAGAAATCAACATTAATTGTGGCGGTCGTTCTTGTGCAACGTGTCGCCGTTGCTATTCGAAGCAAACCGGGCGCGAAGTTTCCGAGCTGGTGAAGTAAAAGGGGGCGAAGATATGAGAAAGACAATGGTTTTATTTAATGTTTCCAAGATCGCCGAAAGGCATTTTTTCCGCAAGTATGAACGGCGCGTTACTCGTTACTACATGAAGCGCCGAAGAAATCTTTGCAAGTAAGGGGGTGATTATATGAGAATCTGTAGAGAATGTTTAGAAGCAATCAAAAGCCATGGCGAAAAGCCTATCATTTGTGACGAGTACTACGTTTCCGAAGACGAAGCCATTATTTGCGAATGGTGCGAAGAGTTAACGGAAGAAATAGTAGAAATCATTTTATAACAGCCGAAACCGCACCGCCTGGCGCGGTCTTTGCATGACGGCAACATGCAAACTGATGATGGCAAGCCGAAGCAATACCGACCGAGTACCAAAGCCGAACGCGCCGAGCGCCGTTTGACTTCGCGGAAAGAGTTCGGCATCTTCTGCCCCTTCTGCGAGATTTCTGCCGATTTTGAGAAAGGAGCTTTCTGCTATGTATGATTATGAAAAAGCGGTTAAGTGCGATCTTAACCAGTGGTTATGCGACAACGAATGGAAGTTATCTGTTTATGACTTCTGCGAAATGGGAGAAGAAGCCTTTACCAAGATGTTGACCGAGTTAACCATGTATGATGACATGGTTACTGGTTGGGAAACTGGTTACACCTTCGGCAGCGAGTGCGCCGAGTACATCAAAGGCAACGAAGAGCTTGCCAAAAAGGCAATGGCTTTCGGTTACGGTTCCGAGTCCGCTTTCGATGAGTGGATGAGCGAAGCGGAAACCGATGACACCGCATATGTAAACATTGACACGAACATTCGCGGTTATCTTCTGCCCAAGGCAATCGCCGAAGTTGTCGCCGAGATCAAAGAACACTTTGAGAAAGGGGAAGACAATGAGAACGATTAAAAACCGAAATTATCAAAACTTCTTAGCGGTTATGCGCTTCTTCGAAACCGTTAAGCACTATGACAAGGAAACCGCCGAGCGCTTGACTCGGCAAACCTTCGACAACTGGGAAGCCGTCAAGGGGACCCAAGCCGAGCGCGACATATGGACTTTCGCCGACCGTGTTCTGACTCGTGAAGAGTTCGAAGCGCAATTTTCCGAAACCGCCGAAAGGCGGTCTTCGTGGGATGGCTGCCAACGAACCGATGAGACAAGCCGAAAATGAAAGGAGTATTCCCATGGATGAAAAGAAAAAAGACAAGCTCGCGGAAGGGATCGCTTTCCGCAAAAACAGCATGTTCGGAAGTTCTGTGATGCTTTGTTCCGAGTGCATCGCGAATCTTCGGAATCGCGGATGCACCATTTATCGCGGAGATCGATACATCCGCACAAAGCAACTGAAACTGGAAGAAGCAATCGGTTTTCCACATCTCGAATTCGTTTGCGACAACTGCAAGAAAGCCGAAGAAAAAACCCCCACTCTCACCGAGTGCGTTGTATATGAAAGGAGATAATCATGGCAAACTTCAAATGGGCAAAGCCCTACTACACTGGCGGTAACATCAATGTCTTCTACGGAGAGCTGGAAGACGGAACATTCTTCTATGGTGGCGATTCCACCTATCAAGTCTACTTCTGCGATGCAAATCCGGCTGAAGAAGACGAAAATGACGAGTACGGCGGTTTTGTAGCCGACAACCCGGTTTGGCTTGAAGCGCACACAACACGGCTTATCGGCGGTACGGACGAGTGCTTGGACTTCTACGAAGCGCTTCTGCACTTCTGCCTTGACAACCATGTCGAAGGGAACTATGGCCCTTGCGACCTTGAAGCGGACTTGACCGAGATCGCAAGTCTTCGCGGAACGAACTGGTGGTAAATGCCGAAACCGCCCCTTGTGGGCGGTCTGCGGAAGGTGGTTACTTCCGTACTGATGATGGCAAACCGAATTCGAAAGGAGAATCCCATGGTACAAATCAAACTTAACAGAATCATCAACAACATCACACCGATGAAGCATCGGAACGAAACTTCTGCTTTCGCATTCTTCCGCATGTTGGAAGACGGCGCGGTAGAACACGAAACCGTCATGGAAGCCGAAGGTTACTACTTCGCCACTGCCGAGCAGAACGAAGAGTATCAGCGAGAGATCGACCGCTTCTGCCTTGACTCGGTCTTGAAGCGCCACAAGGAAGGAACGATTTCCGCACTTTGGATTGAAGTCATCGAAGACGGCGAGTCTTCCGTCCAAGACGCATACATCGACCTTGGGAACGGAACCGTTCACTGGGATATCAACGATTGGGGCCAAGCCGAAGGTGCTGAAGACCTGGTCTTCGCCGTCTATGACGAAAAGACCGAAATGACCTATGTCATCGGAACGACCGAAGGAAGCGACACTCCTGAATACATCCTTCGGTTACTCGGATGCTATCGCGGATACAAAGACGAAGTCATCACGGACGCGATAGCTCTAACGAAGCGACCTTAAGCCGAAATACCGACCGCCCGGTCGGTATCTACGGACGGATGGCAACCGCCGTACTGAAGATGGCAAGCCAAAAGAAAGGAGCATTTCATGAAGGTAAAAGACATTCTTGGTTCTATGTTTGACTTCTGCGGTTACCGTATCGTTTCTTGCGATCCGAACGGCAACTATGACGAAACGGAACTTCTTATGAGTGGCGAAGGGGAAACCCCTTCTGCCGATCTCATGGAGCGAGAAGTAGCACATCTTGACATTTGGGAAAATTCCCTTGAAATCTATGTCGGCTGAAAGGAGAAGACCATGTACAGACTTTACAAAATTGAGCTGATGCAACCGAAGACCGAAACCAAGGTTGAGCATGTTATCACCGCCAACCGCCACATCGGAATCCATCCGATAAACCCGGTTCTGCTCGACCGAGAACAGAACGTGACCGACCTAAAAACGGCTGCTGCCCTTAGCATCTGCTTCCACGAAGTGAGCGAGAAGGAGTCTTCGTACACGGCGCTTTATGTCGAAGACGAAGACGGCGACATCTTCGAATGCTGGTATCCTGAGAACGGCGAAGTGAAGCACTGGATGAGATAGAAAGGAGAAAAACCATGGCTAACGTACTCATTGATGAAATTAAAGAAGGCGATTGCATCGTCAATCCGGCAGACGGCTGCCTGATTGCGATGTATGACGAAGACGGAACGATGCTCTTCTGCGACAACGAAAGCGCTTGGTTCGGATGGCAGATTTTCGGCGAGTGGGAACTTGCCACAATGGACCGTGCAAGTCGGTGGTTCTCGGACAAGAAAGCGTTCTGCCGGGGCGAAGGAATTCCGCTGACGGATGCCGAGAAGAAAGCACTCGCAACATTTTGATAGTCGAAACAGCCCTACCCTGGGCTGTCTGTGTAAGACGGCAACTTGCACACTGATGAAGACAAGCCGTTAGCGCATGGCGCGGAAAGGAAGAACTTATGGAAAAGTATACGATTGTTGACACAACGAACGACCGCACAAAGATTTATGCCGACTTCGACCGGGGGCAAGCGATTGACATCGTCAAGAAGATAGTCAAGAAGGTTGTCGCGGACGAGTACGGAAGCGAACTGGAGTGCTTCAACACCTTCGCCCACATCGAAGACGAGAACGCACGGTGCGAAGCGATTGCTTCCGAACTTCAGGTCGTGGTCATGAACGCAAAAGCCATCATCTGCGACAATGAACTCGCACACGATGCCATCGGCTTCTACGCTTGCGACCTTGACGATTGCTACAACACCGACCGCAAGTACAATGTGTTCGTTGACTCGCTCTTACATGAAGCCGTGGAACAGATCGAGCAGAAACTGCACTCGCTGACCGGCAAGGACTTAACCCATGACGATGAACACTACATCCACCATGCGGTTTGGAAGTTGAGCGAAGAGCTTGTCAAGGCATACACAAGCAAATAAGAAAGTGTCCGTGGATGGTCTTCGCGTGGGTCCGACTCCCACGCACGGCATCCGGCTTCTGCCGAGATTAATCAAAAGGAGTGGTCTTATGAAATACACAACACCTGGTGGAGCAGTTTACAATCTGTTCCTTGACATGAACAACCAAGCACATCTGCTAATTGCCGGTGCATCCGGCAGTGGTAAGTCCGTTCTCGTTAACGGACTCATCTGCACCGCGCTTCACCGCTTCCCCGGTGATGAAGATGGGAGCGCGGAGTTCATTCTCATCGATCCGAAGCGCGTAGAGCTTTCGCAGTATCGCCATCTTCCGCATGTTCTGCGATATTCTACGGAACCGTCGGACATGGTCGACACGCTTAGATATGCCATAGCGCTCACGGAGAGCCGCTACAAGCGCATGGAACGTGTCAATGCAAGGAAATATTGGGGAAGCGATGTCTATGTCATTATCGAAGAGTTAGCGGACCTTATGACGACTAACCGAAGAGAAGTACAGCCACTCATCCAGCGGTTGTGTCAGATCGGACGCGCAGCGAAAGTCCATGTGTGGGCGATCACACAAACCCCGGTCATCGCGGTCATTCCCACGCCTATCCGCGTAAATTTCGATGGCATAGTAGCCCTTCGGACACGTTCTGCTCAGGACTCGCGCAACATCATCGGACAGAACGGCGCGGAGACTCTTCCGCGATACGGCGAATGTCTCTTCGTTTCGCCTGATCAGCGCGATGCCGGGAGATGGGTTGTGCCGTACATCCGGGAGAACGAACAAATGTCGCTCATCGCATGGTGGGAAAAGCAGAACAAGAAAAGGTGGTGGAAGTTATGGTGACGAATTTGAAGATGCAGCGGACGCTTCGCGGACTCTCTCAGGCGCAACTGGCGAAGAAAGCCGGAGTATCGAAGAGGGCCATCGAGAATTATGAGCAGAAAGTCAGACGCATTGACCTCGCAACTGCCCAGGTTCTGTACCGGCTGGCAACTGCGCTTGAGTGTACGATGGAAGCACTCATGGAGCATGACGGAGATTAACGCTTGACTTCTGCGTTATAAAGTATTATAATGGTGTTATAAGGCATAGGAGGTGTGCTATGGAGTATATGATCTACAGGACGGTTAAAAACCGCCCGGAAACAAAGGAGTACCGATGCGGAAGCATCGTCTGCCCGTGGACTACGGAGCGAAGGTGCGCGATGCCCTTCTCGCAGGTGCAGGCAGCGGAGCTTGTGTCCCGGCTGAGTAAGCGCAGCAGCGGCTACTACTGCTATGGCGTTGAGTCTCGATGAAAGGAGGATCGCTATGACGGATGTACAATTCCAGTTTATTGCGGAAACATTCCCGGCGCTGCACGGGACCGTGATGTATACCGCGAGAAGATGGGCTTCTGCCCGGAAGGAAAAGAACTTCGCGCTGGAAACGTGTTGTGACTGGTGGTTCATGGGTGCTGCATTCGCCCTGATCGACACCAAGGTATTGAGCGAAGCCATCCAGTATATGGACAAGGCGAAGGAGCTTGCCGTGTTGGAGGTGTCCAATGAGAGAAGCCCGGAATGAATGCAGAGAGTGCGCTGCGATGAGTTGCTCCGGCTGCCCGTTTCTGAACGTGGAGTGGTTGATCTGCGACAAATGCGGTGTAGAGTTCCCACCCACCGAACACCTCTACTCCCATGAAGGTGACGAGTTGTGCGAGGAATGCTACCTTGAGTGCTTTCCTTGCATCACCCTGATGGAGTATGAGTTCGACGAGGACGTGAGAGGCTTCTGCGAGGATTGCGGATGCGATGCGGAGCAGTTGTATGAAGTGGATGGTGAATGGTTATGCGAGGCGTGTGCCTTGCGGAAAGGAGAGATAAGTGTTGTATAAAGAGCAAGATGGTTTTAAACCCTGCCCGTTCTGTGGGCGTTCGGACAAGGTTGTCGTGATGACGGACAAATTTTTCTACGAGTTGCAGGGAGAGTACGATGCCGCCACCTTGACGGTTAGGTGTGAACGATGTCGTGCGGAACTGAATGACCACTCGTGGAAGGAGCGAAACTATAACAGGCGTGTGGCAATTTTGCGTAGGAAGTGGAACAAGAGGGTTGCTATCGAGGAAAAGCCGAAGTCGCCGTTGATTCCAGTGACGGAACGGTTGCCGGAAGAGAAGCGATTCATTCGCGACGACGGCACTGAGGACTTCGACCCAAGCAAGTATGTTCTCGTGCAGTTACCAAGCGGTTACATGAAGGTGTCGCGCTATTGGACTCACTCAAGAGTCGACAACTCCCACCCGTGGCTCGACTTGGATGATTACGATTCGGACACCGTTGTAGCATGGATGCCGTTGCCCGAAGCATACAAGGAAGAAGGTGAGAAGAGTGAGTGACGATATAATAACACGGTTCATTGACCATTACAAGGATAACAGCGTTAACACGACATACAAAGCGGGGCGCGTGTGTTCACAAGGTAAGCAGTATATCATCGGATATGAGCAGTACGGAGCGCACGAAGCATTCTCAGTTGGTCAGCCCGTCTATGACAGAGATAAGAACCTCATGGGCTACTTAGGCATATGCCTTTTCGATGCGCTCGACTATTGCGTAGATAGCAAAGAGCGTTTGCGGATTCCCGTCGAAGTTTGGTCTGTCTGCTTGCCGACAAAACACTGTGAGGTTGGCAAGGAAGTGTTCACATATTGGCAGATGAAAGAAGGTGAGTCCAATGAGTAAAGGAATGCGAGATACGGTCATCACGCTTGCGATTGTCTGCATCGCGTTCGCGGCGTTCTTCCTGTGGGAGGCGAGTTGGCAGACACCCGATGATGTAAGACACTATGATGAGGAGCCGTACTACCTACCGTCGCCTACCGAGGTGGTCAAGGGAGAGATGTGGACGACACCGACATATGTGCCGAACACTGTAACACCCACTGTAACGCCCACACAAGCCCCTACGGCGACGCTAACACCGACACCGACAAATTCTCCCACCCCTACGCCAAAGCCCACAGAAACGCCCCGTAGCGCGTCTGAGAGGGTAGTCGGTGAGAGGTACTGTGAAGTCAACGGAACGCACGGATGGAAACCACTGGCTTGGTACACCGCAGTGAATGATAGGTCTGCTCCACAGTGGCGGCTTCAGCAGATAGCCAAGACCGCCGAGAACGGAGTGCGAGTTGTTCAAGACCCGAACGGGGAGTGGAGATATTGCGTAGCACTTCCCGTCTATTGGGCAGGCGGTTCTTCCCATGACATCGGTGGATGCATGGACATCTACATGGTGAACGGCGCGGTTCTCAAATGTGTCCTCGGTGACACGAAGCGAGTAAAGAAGTCAGTGAACGGCGAAGGAAAGTACGGTGTCGGTCACAATGAAGTGATTGAAGTACAGTGCGACCTGAGCAAGATTCCACCGTATGCCCTACTGAGAGGTGATGCATCGTTCATCGGTGATGAATGGTTCGGTGAGGTTGAGAAGATAGTAGTCTTGGACATGTACATAGAAGGAGTGCAAATCAGATGAAGCTGGAAAAACTGAGGGAGTACATCCGGGTTAGCAAGGTTCGGAACCATGAGTTCCTAATGATGCTCAACAACCATCAAAGCCGGATGAACTGGTATAACCGCTTGACCGGACGAACCGATTGGCGGCTTGTCGAGCTGATTCGCGTGTGTCGAGCATGCGGTCTTACGAAGGAGCAGTTTCTCGACCTGGTCGAGTACGATAGCGAAGAATATGCATACAACAAGGAGGTCAATGTATGAACTACGAAGACGTAACATTCAAACAGTTGCAGGAAGCAAACGAAACGATCAAGACAACGAATATCAAAGGCAAAGAGTATGCCGAGGTCAACCAGCGTATCAAGGCGTTCCGCATGGTGTATCCGGCTGGATTCATCCGCACCGTAATCCTTTCCAATGCGGACGGCGTGTGCGTTATGCAGGCTGAAGTGGGGTTCGGTGACACGATCCTCGGAACCGGCACCGCGTATGAGGTGAAGGACGCAACGAACATCAACCGCACATCCTACATTGAGAACTGCGAAACTTCTGCGGTCGGTCGTGCGCTCGGCATGGCTGGGTTCGGAATCGACACATCGGTCGCTTCTGCGGAAGAGGTCACAAACGCCATCGCCCAGCAGGAAATCGAAGCCGCTGCATCGAAGACCATCGATGACACCAAGGTCGCTGCGCTGATGACGAAGCTGAAGGACAACGACATCCCGGTCGCCAAGGTTCTTGAACTGTACAACGTGCAGTCGCTCTCCGAAATGACGGTCAAGAAGTGGAAGAACGCACTCGACAACATCGCTAAGATCAAAGAGAAATGCGCGGAGTCATAAAGGCAATAGGGTATGACGGATCGCTTTTCGTGGAAATCCGCGAGGGCAATCCGTCAGACCTTGAGCAGTTGGTCGGCAAGGACTTATCCATCGAAATGAAGCCATGGCACGATAAGCGTTCATCGAGTGCGAACGCACTGCTATGGCACTGTATCGGTCAGATAACGGTCGCCTTGAACGATGAGAAGCCGGACAAGCGGTACACGAAGTGGGATATCTACCTTAACCTTCTTCGGAAGCATGGAAAATATGCAATGATATCGGTCCGGGAAGACGCGCTTGACGACTTCTTGGAGCAGAACAAGACCTGCGTCTACGACGATGTTGGAAAGCATGACGGCTTTGTCGACCTTCTGTACTACTTCGGAAGTAGCACCTATGACAGCAAGGAGTTCTCGGTCCTTCTCGATGGTTGTATCGATGAAATGAAGCAAATGGGGCTTCCCACTCCGACCTCGGAAGAGATGAAGAGGGCAATTGCCATGATGGAAAGGAGGGAGCAAAATGAACGGAGAAATCCTAAGCACGATGCGGATCGTGAATGAAATCTTCCTGCCGTGGCTTCAGCTTATAGCGCTATGCTATATCGCCATCGGTGTGAGGAGGGATAAGCGTGGCTAAGAAGTTATGGTCGGTCTTCACCGACAACATGGACAAGTGCATCTTCACTGGCTCATGGGTGGTGGAACGGCATCACATCTTCGGCGGATCAAACCGAAAGAAGTCCGAGAAGTATGGATTCGTCGTTCCCCTTCGTCCTGATTATCACCCAAACGGAGTCCATGCCGGAAGTAACGCGAAAGAGATTGATACGAAGCTGAAAGAGATGGCGCAGACCTATTGGGAAGCGCATCTCGGCACAAGAGAAGAGTTCCGAAGAGAGTTCGGTAAGAGTTATCTGTAGCAAGCGAAAGGAGAAAAGATATGTCGCAAAAGGCTGAAATTTTAGCACACTTGAAGTTAGGAAAATCGCTAACGCCGCTGGAAGCGCTCAGAATGTTCGGGTGCCTTCGTCTTGCGGCGAGAATCTCGGAAATCCGGGATATTGGCTTGAACGAAGGATTTACCGTAAAGACGGAGTCGTATATGGTTCGTGATCGCAACGGCGACGCAAAACCAGTTGCGCGATATGTCTTAGAGTACAATGGACAAAGATAAGCGCCGAGCCTATTTTCAGACACACCCTGAGCAGCGGAAGAAGCGTTCCGGCTACTGCAAGAAGTGGGTGAGCAAGAACCGCGATTACTGGAACGCTTACATGAGAGATTATCGCAAGCGAAAGAAGGAGAAGAAGGATGACGAGTGAAGCGAAGAAGGAGTATAACCGACGATATCGTCAGACGCACCGCGACGAAATCAATGCGAAGAAGCGCGAGTGGGTGGCTAATCACCCGGAGTATAAGAAGAGCCAAGCTCTCTACCATGCCAAGTGGCAAAGGGATAATTCACAGCACTTAAAAAATTATAACTTAAGGAGGTTGTTTTCATGAATCTACTCGTTATTTGCGGTCGCCTTACACGCGATCCTGAAATCAGAAGCACAAACGGCGGCTCCTCGGTCGCTCGGTACACCGTAGCCGTTGACCGGCAGTTCAAGCGAGACGGCGATCCTGACGCGGACTTCTTCAACTGCACCGTGTTCGGTAAGAGCGCGGAGTTCGCGGAGAAGTATTTCCGGCAGGGTACGAAGGTCATCGTGACCGGGCGCATCCAGCAGGATAACTACACGAATAAGGACGGCGAGAAGGTCTATGCGTGGACCGTCGTCGTGGCAAATCAGGAGTTTGCTGAGAGCAAAAAGGCAGCGGACGAGAACGGATCGCAGAAGAAGCCGGAGAACAAATCTTCCGCATATGTGGACGTTCCTGAAGACTTCGCTGACGAAGACCTTCCGTTCATTTAACGCTTGACACTATGTGTTCCGTGTGGTACAATACATAGTGTTCAGATTCGAATCAAAGTATTCGAAACACGAAGTCTGTTTCCGTATGTCGGACGGGAACAGAGGAAAACCCTATACGGAACAGACTTACAACGAGCCAATAGCAAGGGTGCCGACATCACCCGACCTATTGGCTCTTCGTGTTACACAAGGAGAAAAAATGAAAGACACATTCGTTGTGTACACATCATACCTTGAAAAGTTTTCTCGTTTGTCCGATGAGCAGATGGGGATTCTGTTCCGGGCGATGATGGAGTACCAAAAGACAGGAGAGCCGCCGATCATCAGTGACATCGCAGTAAGCATCTTCTTCGATGTCGTCAAGTGCGACATGGACAAGAACAATAAGAAGTACGAAGAGATGTGTGAGCGACAGCGTCAGAACGTGATGAAGCGCTGGGAGAGCCGAGACATACCAACCGATACCACCGTATACCACGGTATACCACCGTATACGATGGATACCAAGTCTACCAAACATACCGATAATGATAATGATAATGAATATGATAGTGATAATGATAATGATTCTGATTTAAAGAGAGAAGATACTATCGTATCGAAGAGAGAAGTCAGACATCGGTTTGGGCAGTACAACAATGTTCTTCTCAGTGATTCTGATTTGGATAAACTGCAGAAGGAGTTCCCGGATAATTGGCAGGAACGCATCGAACGATTATCGGAGTATATCGAAAGCAAGGGAGTGAAGTACAAAAACCATCTCGCTACCATCCGCGCATGGGCGCGGAAGAATGCACCGAAGAAGACCGAGTATGACTGGGGCGAGTTGGATGAAAGGAGCTTAGGATGACTTGGGATGAGTGGAAAGTAATAGCGCGGAAGATGAACGCGCTGGCTGACGGTCCGAAGCCAATGTTTCCGGCTGAAGACAAGGATAAGGTTGTTGAGTGGTTTAACTGCCTCAAAGACAAGTCCGCGCAAGCGGTAACCAAGGCGGTTGAATCGTGGTTCATGAAAAACAGAACGCGACCGTTTCTCGCAGACATCCGTGACTTCACAGAACGGCACGAATATTTAGGCATAGTCGATTGGAACGCGGAGCAGGAGCGAAGACGCATCGCGGACATTCGGAAGAGAAAGGAGCAGGAACATGGTAATGTGTGACAGATGCGGAACGATCTGCAAAGAAGATAACAGAACAAAGTACATCCTACTCCGGCGGTTGTTGAATGGCGATGTGAACGGTGCCTATCCGCAATGGTTATGCATCGAGTGCAACAAAGACCTTGAAGAGTGGATGAAAGCTAAGAAGCGTCAGGACGATGACGTATAGGAGATACACATGAAGCACTACGGAGATATTTGCAAGATTGACGGCGCAGCGGTGGAGCCGGTAGACGTTATTTGCGGTGGAAGCCCTTGTCAGGACTTATCACTCGCAGGAAAGAGAGCCGGACTTGCCGGGGAGCGAAGCGGTCTGTTCATGGAACAAATAAGATTGATAAAGTAGATGCGAAGACATGATGAATTACATTGCGGACGGACAGGTGAGTCTGTTCGACCTCGCTGGATGGTGTGGGAGAACGTACCGGGAGCCTTCAGTTCGAATTCCGGCAGCGACTTCCTGGCAGTGCTTGAAGAAACAGCAAAAATCAAAGACTCCACAGTTTCTATTCCTCGACCTGAGAACGGAAGATGGCCCCACGCCGGATGTATTGTCGGAGATGGTTTCAGCATCGCATGGAGGGAACATGACGCTCAATATTGGGGAGTCCCCCAGCGTCGCAAAAGAATCTCGCTTGTCGCAGATTTTGGAGGTCAATGCGCCGCAGAAGTACTCTTTGAGTCCGAAAGCATGTCAGGGAATTCTGAACCGGGCGAACAAGCGCGGGAAGAAGCTCCCGGAAGTGTTGGAGAAAGCGTTGAAAGCGCAAGCGTCAATGTCGTAAATCAAGCGGACGCAGTGTTTGCAGACATGTATAACGGAGCAATCGATGGAGATATCTCTGCAACTCTGAATGCGTCAAGCGGAAACAGTCCTACTCACTCAGGGCCGTCCGTTGTCTTCGGAGTAACAACAAAAGGAAACGGCGAAGCGTTCCTTTCGGAAGAGCGCCACACAAGCCTTGGGTGCGGTGGCGGTCAGGCCGGTCAAGGATATCCTTGTGCGATTGTTTCTGATGATCCCACTGTGCTGAAGCGGAGATTCTCAAATGTCGAGGTACTTGACGGCAAAGTTTCACCTACGCTGGAAGCCGGATGTGGAGAGGGCGGCAACAACGTGCCGATGATTATGGACGAAGCTCTTTCGTTTCAAGAGAGAGCCGGAAAGCCCGGTGGTGGGAAAGGCATCCTGATCCAGCACGACAAGGTGGCTTCGCTTCGGACGAATCAGAATCAAGCCGTGTGCATGGAAACCTTCCACTGCTCTTCCGCGGAAGAATGCTCGGAAACGCTGAAAGCAAGGGATTACAAGGACCCTCATGTGGTTGCTTACGGAATCAGCTCACTCGATTCCAATGCAATGAAGTCAGCCAATCCGAACAGTGGCATTTACGAAGCTGAGTCAACGCGGACCTTGGATAACAACAGCAACAACACGGTGCGTCAGGGAACCGTTGTGAGAAGACTCACTCCGGGAGAATGTACCGCACTTCAGGGATTTCCGGCTGGATGGGTGGACATCGGCGATTGGGTTGACACAAAGGGTAAAAAGCACAAAGAGTCCGACTCATGCAAGTACAAGGCCCTTGGGAATTCGATCGCGATCCCATACTGGGCTTGGATGGCAAAGCGCATGGCGATGTTCTTGCCGAAAGACGCAACGATGGCTTCTCTGTTTGATGGCATCGGCGGTTTTCCTCTGTCGTTCAGCCGAGCAGGAGTAAAGCCGGTATGGGCAAGTGAGATTGAAGAGTTCCCTATTGCAGTAACGAAAATAAGATTCCCGGAGGTGTAAGATGGTAGGAGCGATAGATTTCTTGAGAAAATGGGTGAGCGTTTGTCAGAAGAGCAAATGCAGCAACTGCGAGCTGTTCCGTAGGAACGCTTGCCCAAACCAGCTTGAGAGAATGAGCCAGGATCAGATACCCAATGTGGTGAAATCCGTGATTGTCGTTGCGACAGATCAGGAAAGGAGCGCCGGATGACATCTGTAGCGGTACTCATGTTGACATACTTCTGTGCAAACATAATGCTTGGGCTTGGGCTTCTGAAGCGTCACGAAGATTTGGTCGCTCAGAGAGAGAAGCATGAGCAGTTCACCAAGGATTGTGAAGAGCGCATGAAGAAATGGGAACGCGCAAATCCTGACCGCAAGAAGGTCGAGGAGAAGATGAACAAGGTCGAGCCTCTTATCTTTCCCGAAGAGTTTGATGTGACTACTTCCGGCGATGTCGATAGAGCGTTGCTGAGTTTCTACCGTGACGAGCATGGCAGGCTAACGAGTCTAAGTCGGCATGAACCGTTCGGCTATACTGCGAAG
>Ga0265298_10003479_pt1 | contig 20755 bp, 17 predicted proteins | sample AusTroGonzalo_MG_3_FD_193486 | JGI IMG/M metagenome (GOLD analysis project Ga0265298, IMG submission 193486) | Bovine rumen microbial communities from tropical cattle in Woodstock, Queensland, Australia - Gonzalo_01 | ecosystem: Host-associated > Mammals > Digestive system > Stomach > Rumen ... | reverse complement strand
GAAATGCGTCAAGATGTGCAAGGGCATTTCGAAGACCGAGGCCTCGGGCGGGATAACGCTCGACCGCGCGAAGGAGGTCGCGGCTACAGGCGTTACCGCGATTTCGCTCGGCTGCCTTACCCATTCCGCCGGTTCCGTCGACCTGTCCCTCGAATGGAGGGCGGTCTGATACCGTGAAGCTCGCAGTAGTAGATGTTGGCAACACATCGACAGCCGTCGGTCTATGGACCGACGGCCGCGTCTCCAAAACAGGGCATTTCGACCGCGGCTTCGAAGACGCCAGCAAGGCCGTAGCCTCCCTTTTTTGCGATGGCCCGAAGCGTCCGGACGCGATCGCATACGTTTCCGTCGTCCCCAAGGAAGACGCCGGATGGCGAGCCTTCGCGAAGGAGAGCGGAATCGAGTTCAGGCAGATCACCTACAAAAGCCTCTCGGCGAACGGAAAGAACTCCCTCAGGCTCGACTATCCGAAGCCGTCGACCATCGGAGCCGACCGGCTAGCGGATGCCGCCGGCGCTGTCGAACGCTATGGGGCGCCGGTGCTGGTCATGGACTTCGGCACGGCCCTCACTGCGGCCGTCGTGACGCGCGACATGGCATGGCGCGGCGGCGTCATAGCGCCAGGGTTCCCTCTGATGCGCGACTATCTCTTTGAGCGCACCGCAAACCTTCCCCGCATGAAGCTCGGCTCGGGCAAGGTGCCGAAGATCGGCAGGTCGACCGAGGAGGCCATGCGCTTCGGGGCGCTGGTCGGCTACCGCGGAATGGTGCGCGAAATAGCATCGACGCTCTCGCGCAACTTCGGCGAGGACTTCAGGCTTGTCGCGACAGGCGGGTTTGCGAAGTGGGTGCTCTCCGGCATCGACATGCCTTTCACGATCGACCCTACACTGACACTATACGGAGCAGGACTCATATGCGCAAGAAACTTCTGAAGGCGTTCTTCACGGCGGCTTTCGCCGCCGCGATCTCATGCATCCAGGGCTGCGGTCCTTTTTGGGTGAATCCCTACATAACTGTCACCGAAAGCCACCTGAACTGGGTGCACATCCACTACTACAACCTTAACAGAAAACCCATCCGCAGGGTAAGCGTGTATCTCACCGGCATGGGATATGTCGAAGTGAAGAAGGGCACGAGCGAGCTCGTCTCGAACGATTTCGCAAAGGGCTATTCGAACAGCACGTGGGGCGGGATCAAGACCTACCGCATCGACGTCGATCCCAAGCACGTCAACGACATCTTCCAGAACCTGGTGAACTACGGCCTCCTGGACAAGGAGAAGACGGGGCGCAGATCCAAGAAGGACAGCTTCGACCGCGTGATCGCAGTCAAGGCGAACATCTGCAACAACACCTATTCCGAACAGGAAAACATATTCGAGGTGGATCCGGACCTTGCGGAGCAGCTGCTTGATGTTGTCCGCGAGTTTGACGACCCCACCAAGTGACATCAACCATAGACCGAAAGAGAGATCATGATGACAGAATCCGCAAAGTTTCCCGAGTGGGATAGGTTTACGCCGGAATTCGCGGCGTTGGAGCTGACCAGACTTATCGAAGAGTCCGAAAAGGCAGTCAAGGACGTCGAGAACTGCGCCGACACCTCGTACGAGAGTCTTGTATGGAAGCTGGACGACGCGACCCGCAGCCTCTGGCGCACATGGGGCCTGGTCGCCCACATGCTGGGCGTGATGAACAGCGACTCCTGGCGCAAGGTCGAGCAGGACTTTCAGCCGAAGCTCGTCGAGTTCTCGCTCAGGGTTTCCCAGTCGCCGGCGCTGTACGCGAGGTCGAAGGCCGTATATGCCGCGCTTGAGGCCGCCGCGAAGGCCGGTGCCGACGTTCCGGCGGTCCGCCTGCGCATAGTCGAGAAGATGATACAGGGCGCGGAGCTCGCAGGTGTCGGTCTGGAGGGCGAGAAGAAGGCCCGCTTCAACGAGATACAGGCCGAGCTCGCCAAGCTTGGCGCGGACTTCGCGAACGCCGTGATCGACGCTACAGCGGCCTTCAAGTACGAGAAGGACGGGAAGACCTACACCATCGACGACGCGAACTATGTCGAAACGATGAAGCATTGCGGCGACCGCGAGGTGCGCGAGAAGCTGTGCCGCGCCCGCTCTACCCGTGCGCCGGACAACTCGGAACGTATCGCTAAGCTGCTGAAGCTGCGCCGCGAGTGCGCGGAGATACTCGGCTTCCCGAACTATGCCGACCTTTCGCTCGCCACGAAATGCGCGCCGTCTGTCGCCGCCGTTCTCAAGATGATCGACGACCTCGACGCGGCCACGGTCGATATCGCCAAGGACGAGGATGTCGAGCTTGCCACGGTGCAGGATCCAGGCGCGGGCGAGGTCCAGCCGTGGGACATCACCTACCTCTCCGAGAAGCTTCGCGAGAAGAAGTATTCCTACAGCGAAGAGGAGCTTAAGCGTCATTTCGAGTTCGCGGACGTTCTGAAGGGACTTTTCAGGATGGCGGACTTCCTTTTCGGCGTGCAGGTCGAGGAGGTGGTGGGCGAGGCCAAGCCGTCCGTCTGGCACCCCGACGTGCGATTCTTCGCCGTCAAGGAGAACGGACGCGAAATCGCCCATTTCTACCTCGACCCCTACGTGCGCACGGGGCTCAAGCAGGGCGGCGCGTGGATGAACGAGCTTCGCAACCGCGTCGGGCATCTCGGGCTTCTGCCGCTTTCGCTCATAGTGCTCAACTACAAGCTGCCGGACGAGAACGGCAAGACTTTCATGCCGATGCGCGACGTCGAGACGCTCTTCCACGAGTTCGGCCACGCGCTCCAGTGCATGCTGACCCGCGTCGAGGAGGAGGATGCCGCGGGCATCAGCCTCGTCGAGTGGGATGCCGTCGAGGTCGCGAGCCAGTTCATGGAGAACTGGTGTCTTGACGACCGCACCGGAATCGAGCTGCCCGCCGACTTGAAGGCGAAGGTGATCGCTGCGAAGAACTTCCGCGCGGCCTCGGCCTGCCGCCGCCAGCTCGCCCTCGCCAAGACCGACCTCTCGCTGCATATCGCGGACGAGGTCGCCGATGCGAACGCGGTCAAGAAGGAGACCTTCGCCCACTTCGGAATGCCGGTGGTTCCCGAGGACATCTTCCTTTGCGGCTTCACACACATCTTCAGCGGCGGCTACTCGGCCGGGTACTACGGCTACAAGTGGAGCGAGGTCATGAGCGCCGACTGCTACGGTGCGTTCGAGGAGGCAGGACTTTCCGACGACGGCGCTATGCAGTCGCTCGGCATGAAGTACCGCGAGACGGTTCTCGGTCTCGGCGGCAGCGTCAATGCGCTCGGAGTCTTCCGCAAGTTCAGGGGACGCGACCCTGAGATCGACGCGTTGCTCCGTCAGCAGGGCCTTAAGTGAACAGAATCCTCTTCGAGAAAGGGGAGATTTCAGACGGCGTCGCCACATTTGGCGGCGTCCGTGCCGAGCATGTTCTCAAGGTTCTTCACGGCGAGGTCGGGCAGATCCTCAAGACCGGCGAAGTCGACGGACCGATCGGCACCGGCGAGATAACGGCTGTCGATGACGGGAAGGTGACCGTCCGTCTGACTCACGATACGGCTTCGCTTGCGCCGTGGGTCGATCTCGTTCTCGCTCCGCCGCGTCCCAGGGTCATGAAGCGCCTTTTGCCGCAGCTCGCGACGATGGGGGTCGGCAGGATCGTTCTTGTCGGTGCGAAGAAGGTCGAGAAGGACTTCTGGGGGGCTACGCTTCTCAAGGAGGAGACATACCGTCCTCTTCTTGTCGATGGCCTCATGCAGGCCGGGACGAGCGCGCTGCCGACGATTGCCTTGAAGCGCAATTTCCGCAAGTGGCTTCGCGACGAGCTCGATGACGACTTCCCGTCGTCCCGCCGTTTTGTGGCCCATCCGTATGCCGAAGGAGGCGCTTTTCGGGAGACGCGGCAGGATGGCCGCAATTCCCCGGGCCGGCTCCTCATCGCGGTAGGGCCGGAAGGCGGCTGGACGGACGAAGAGGTCGCGCTTCTTGAGGAGAAGGGGTTCCGCCGCTTCTCGCTGGGCCCGCGCATCCTCAGGACGGATACCGCGGTGATATCGCTCCTCGCGGTCTTCATGCAACATGGGCAGGATCGGCAATAATGGACGATATCGCGAAGATTCTCATAGTCGAAGACGACGCGACGATAAGGACCATACTTGAGATGGCTCTTCTTGGCGCAGGCTTCCGCCATGTGAGCTCCTGCTCGCGTGGCGATGAAGGGCTTGCCGAAATCCGGCGGACCAGGCCCGACCTTGTCCTTCTTGACATCATGCTGCCGGGGCTTGACGGTTTTCAGGTGTGTGCCCGCATTCGGGAAAGCGCGGCGCTCGCTGCGACGCGGGTCATAATGCTTACAGCAAGAACGCAGCCGGAGGATATCGTCCGCGGCCTGGATTGCGGCGCCGACGATTATGTGACAAAACCGTTCGAGCGCGAGGTTCTTGTCGCGCGCGTGAGGGCTGTCCTGAGGCGCGGGCCGGTCGCGACTTCGGCAAAGGATTTCGACGGGCTCGCCATCGACGAGGAGAACCGCTCCGCCAGGCTTGACGGCGAGGAACTGAAGCTTGCCCCCGGGGAATTCAGGATACTTGTCCTTCTCGCAAGGAACAGGGGACGCGTCCTCGCGCGACAGCGCATACTCGACGCGGTGCTGTCGGACGACGAGAAGTCTGTGACTGAGCGCACCGTTGACGTCCAGATCGCAAACCTCAGGCGCAAGCTCGGCGCATGGGCCGAGCACATAGAGACCATTCGCGGCGTCGGATACAGGATCAAGGGATGAAGAGGCTGTCGCTGGATTTCGCACCCGCCGTCATCGCATCAATGGGGCTTGTCGCATTCGCGGCGCTTTTCCTCAGGGAGATGTCCTCGTTCCGCAATGCCGTCGTCGGCTGGGCGGAGCGCGATCTTATGACACGTACGGAGCTCGCCGCTGAGACGCTTGAGGAGCCGCTCCATACCGGCGACTTCAAGCGCATCCACGCCTTCGGCGATGCGTGCGCCTCCGATGGTGTAAGGCTTACCGTGCTTGTCGGCAGGAAGGGCGTCTTCTTCGACACCGCCAGGAAGGGACAGGAAATCCCCGAAAGCATTTATGCGACCTATCCTTGCGGAGAGTACACCATAAGGCTTGGACTTCCCCTGGAACGGGTTCTTGCCCCTTTCAACCGGGCCAGGTTCAGCTTTGTCCTGGCTGCGCTGATCGGCGGTGCGGGCGTGCTTCTCGTATTCTTCGTCACCTACCGCCAGAGAGTGCGCATAAGGGAGCTGCGGAAGCTCGAGCGCTTCCGGCGCGACTTCATAGCCGACGTGTCCCACGAGATAAAGACGCCCCTTACCGGCATAATAGGCGCCGTCGATCTGCTTGATGGAGCGGAGAATCTTCCGCCTGAGAACATGAGGACTCTTCTTGGCCTCGTGAAGAAGGAATCCGTAAGGCTCAATTCCCTTGCGCAGAACATCCTTTCGCTTGCAAGGCTCGAACGCGAAGGGGAAGAGGGGCTTCTCAACAAGGCTGAGACGGACATTGCCTCTCTCATCAAGGAGACGCTTTCCCTTCTTGCCGCCAAGGCCGGTTCTTCGGGCGTCGAACTCAAGCCGGAAGTTCCGGACGGGGATTGCTTCATCCAATGCGATCCGCAGCTTGTTCAGCAGGCTCTCATGAATCTCATCGAGAACGCAATCCGGCACTCCGGGTCGAAAGATGTCGTCGTTTCGCTTTCCGCAAGGCCTGGAGAGGTCCGTGTCGCCGTGGAGGATCATGGCGTCGGCATTCCCGGGGAAGAGCGTGCGCGCGTCTTCGAGCGCTTCCATCGCGTTGACGCGTCGCGCGCGGCAGATACGGGCGGCGCCGGGCTGGGGCTCGCGATCGTGCGAGGAATCGCACGCCTGCATGGCGGAGATGTCGCCCTCGAGCCGGCCGACCCGTCAGGCTGCAGGTTTACGCTGTCGCTACCTAGACAGAAAGGAGACAAGAAATGGCGCAAGATGAAACGAACCTTATAGCATCCTTCCAGGTAGATCATACGAAGATCGTCCCTGGCGTCTACGAGTCCAGGGTGGATGAAATCGGCGGCGACTTCGTCACTACCTTCGACGTCAGGATGAAGGCTCCGAACCAGGAACCCGCGATACATCCGAACGCCATGCACACGATAGAGCATGTCATCGCGACATTCCTGCGCAACGACGGCGAATGGAAGGATCGTGTCGTCTACTGGGGACCGATGGGATGCCTCACGGGCTGTTACCTGATCGTAAAGGGCCGTCCGAGGGCACGGGATCTCCAGCCTCTTCTCCTGCGCGCGTTCGAGCATATGCGCGACTATGAGGGCGCAGTTCCCGGAGCGACGCCGGTCAATTGCGGCAACTATCTCCTCCACGACCTTCCCATGGCGAAATGGGAGGCCGCGAAGTATGCGGAGGTCCTCAAGACATCCGCCAGATACGAGTATGAGATGACGAAGAGGCTCGACACTTCCGGCGGGACCTTCTACGATTCGTGAAGATTATGATATAATATTTCCCCATGAACATATCAGGTACAATAACGGCGATGGTGACTCCGTTCACCGCTGACGGGTCGGTTGACTACGGTCGCCTGAGGGCGATTGTGGAGGATCAGGTCGCCGCTGGCGTGGAGGGAATCTGCGCAGTCGGAACAAGCGGCGAGTCGCCGACGCTTTCGCATGAAGAACATCACGAGGTGATCGAGAAGACCATCGAATTTGCCGCCGGCAGGACGAAAATCGTCGCAGGAACAGGCGCCAACTCGACAAGCGAAGCCGTTTCTCTCACCAAGGCCGCCATCGCGATGGGCGGCGCCGACGCAACATTGCAGGTCACTCCCTACTACAACAAGCCGAACGCCGAGGGGCTCTATCGCCACTTCATGACTGTCGCTGACCTGGGGCTTTCTGTCATACTGTACAACGTGCCGGGAAGGGCCGGGCGTGAAATACCGGTCGATGTCGTGGTGCGTCTTGCGTCCCACCCGAATATCGTCGCGATCAAGGAGGCCGCAGGTTCGGTCGAGCGGGTCTCGGCGATAAAGGAGGTTCTCCCTGATTTCACCGTTCTTTCCGGCGACGATTCGCTTGCGCTCCCGATGATATCCGTAGGCGCCGAGGGCGTCATATCGGTCGCGTCCAATGTCATCCCCAGGGAGATGGGCGACATGGTCCGCCTGGCTCTCGCGGGCGATTTCACAGGTGCGCGCGTCATGCACGCGAAGTACTACAGGCTCTTCCACGACCTCTTCATAGACGTCAACCCGATTATGGTCAAGGAGGCGATGTGGCTTATGGGGAAGATAGAGCGCTCGTTCCGTCTGCCCCTATGCGAGACGACCGATGCGAATCTCGATAAGATTCGCGGAACGCTTGCCGCTCTCGGGCTTATCAAGGGATGAAAGGCGAACATATGCAGGTATACAACAGCCTAACCAGAAGGACAGAGGAGCTTTCCCCCATCGAGGGCAACGAGATTCGGCTCTATACGTGCGGCCCGACCGTGTACAATTTCGCGCACATCGGAAACTTTCGCGCGTATGCCTTTGAGGATATCCTCCGCCGCGTCGTCCAGTTCAACGGAATGAAGATCCGTCAGGTGATGAACCTTACGGACGTGGACGACAAGACGATACGCGGGGCGAACGCGGCGGGCGTCAAGCTCACCGACTACACCAAGACGTACAAGGACGCGTTCTTTGCGGATCTCAAGAAGCTCAACATACAGCCTGCGGAGATATATCCTGCCGCGACCGACCACATACCCGAGATGATCGATCTCGTCTCGCGGCTGATGGAGAAGGGCATCGCCTACAAGAGCGAGGACGGCAGCGTCTATTTCAACGTTCGCAAGTTCCCCGGCTACGGCAAGCTCGCCCACATCGACTTCGACCACCAGCAGACTGGCGCAAGGTGCGCCGCCGACGAGTACGACAAGGAGAATGTCGGCGATTTCGCCCTTTGGAAGGCGTGGGAGGAGTCGGACGGCCCCGTAGGCTGGGACTCCCCGTGGGGACGCGGCCGCCCTGGATGGCATATCGAGTGCTCGGCGATGTCGATGAAGTACCTCGGCGAGACGTTTGACATGCACACCGGCGGAATCGACAACCTCTTCCCGCACCACGAGAACGAGATCGCCCAGGCCGAGGCGGCGACCGGCAAGCAGTTCGTGAAGACCTGGATGCATTGCGCGCACCTCAGGGTGAACGGCGAAAAGATGTCCAAGTCGGCCGGCAACTTCTTCACGCTCCGCGATCTCATTGAGAAGGGGTACACCGGCCGTGAGATCCGCTATGTGCTGATAAACGCCCATTACCGCCAAGGTCTCAACTTCGCGTTCAGCGCCCTTGACGACGCCAGGAAGTCGCTTGCGCGAATCGATGCGTGCGTCGAGAAGGCGACCGAGGGAGAGGCGCCCGACTGGGCAAAGAAGCACCTTGACGACTTCACTGCCGCCGTCAACGACGACCTCAACATTCCGAAGGCGTTCGCCGCTCTCTTTGAGCTGGTGCGCGAGACTAACGCGCATGGCGGCGGAAGCGTCCTCGGCGTATTCCGCAGGATGGACGAGGTTCTGGGCATAATCTTCTTCGGCAAGGCCGAGAAGGCAGAGGTGCCTGCCGAGATACAGGCGCTCCTTGAGCAGCGCGCCGAGGCCCGCAAGGCAAAGAACTGGGCCGAGTCGGATCGCCTCCGCGACGCGATCACCGCCGCAGGATGGCAGGTGAAGGACTCCCGCGAGGGTCAGTCGGTCTCGAAAATCTGAATATGGAGGCTATTATGGTAAAGCATGTAAAGACACTTGATGAGTTCAACGATGCCGTAAAGGGCGGTAGCGTTCTTGTGGACTTCTGGGCGACCTGGTGCGGGCCGTGCATGATGATGGGCGAGAAGATCGAGAAGGAGCTTCTTCCCGCAATGCCCGACCTTACTGTCGTCAAGGTCGATGTCGACGAGGCGCCGGAACTTGCCGCGAAGTTTGGCATAATGTCGATTCCGGCCCTTTTCTGCTACAAGAACGGCGAGAAGGTCGCCGGATATGTCGGCGTCACCGATGTCGCCGAGATCCGCTCCGCGCTTTCCTGATGTTCCTTGCTCGCCTTGCGCCCGTATCGGCGTTTTGGTATAATATTTCGTCAAACGAAAGGAAAAGAAGAAATGTCCATTTTCATCGGATTTCTGTATGTTGTCGAGGTGATCGTGTGCTTGCTGCTGGCGATGGCTGTCATGCTCCAGAAGCCTAAAGAAGGCGGGCTCGGCGGTGCGATCGGCGGCGGAATGCTTGAGGCTTCCCTTGGCGCGGACGCCGGCAATGTCCTCATTAAGACGACGGCCGTCCTTGGTGCGATATTCCTCCTCAATACGCTTGTGCTCGCGCGTCTTACCTCGACGGTGCATTCGAAGTCTCTCATGGCCGGCGAGGCCGAGGCCGCTCCTGTGGCTCAGGAGGCTCCGGCGCTCCCGATGTCCGAGCCTTCGCTTCCGTCCGAGGCTCCCGTGCTTCCTGAGGCTCCCGTGCTTCCTGAGGCGCCTGTGCTTCCTGAGGCGCCTGTGCTTCCTGAGACGCCTGCACCTGTGCTTCCTGAGGCGCCCGCTGCAGATTGAGGACCGCAATGAAGGTCCTTGTAACCGGCGGGTCCGGCTTTCTCGGGATCAACCTGATTCGTCTCCTCCGCGCCAAGGGCGTGGAGGAGATTCGCGTTCTTGACATAGCCGATTTCGACTATCCCGAGAAGTCCGAGCCGTGGCTCAAGTTCACGCTTGGCGATGTGCGCGATGTCGCGGCTGTAGAGCGCGTTACCGAGGGTTGCGACGTGGTTGTCCATTGCGCGGCGGCGCTTCCCCTCTATAGCGAGGAAGATATCCGCACGACCGAGGTGGATGGCTGCCGCAACGTTCTCGCCGCGGCGCGAAAGTTCAAGCTCGACCGCATGATCCAGATCTCCTCCACGGCGGTGTACGGCGTTCCGAAGAAGCATCCGATCTACGAGACGGACGAACTTGTCGGCGTAGGGCCCTACGGGCAGGCCAAGATCGATGCCGAGAACATCTGCCGCGAGGCGATCAAGGACGGTTACTGCGTTTCGATCATAAGGCCAAAGAGCTTCATCGGGCCTGAGCGCCTGGGCGTGTTTGCGCTTTTCTACGACTGGGCGTATACGGGGCACGGATTCCCGATGATCGGCAGCGGCAGGAACCGCTATCAGCTCATGGATGTCGACGACCTGGATGACGCGATATGGTCTGCAATGACTCTCCCGAAAGATATCGTCGCCACCGAGTTCAACATCGGTGCCAAGGACTTCACGACCATGAAGGAGGACTATCAGGCTGTGCTCGATCGCGCCGGTCACGGCAAGAAGATACGAGCCCTGCCCGTGAAGCCGATTGTCTTCATCCTCCGCATCCTGGAGAAGCTTCATCTTTCGCCGCTTTATCCCTGGGTCTATGAAACGGCCTCGACCGACTCCTTTGTGTCCATCGAGAAGGCGGAGAAGCTCCTTGGATACAAGCCGAAGTACTCCAACAAGCAGGCCCTCGTCAGGAACTACGACTGGTATGTGGCGCACATTCCGGAATTCGCCGGAAAGTCTGGCGTAAGCCACAGGGTGCCGTGGAAGCAGGGGCTTCTCGCGGTTGCGAAGATATTCTTCTAGATGAACAGCGTTCTCGTTACCGGCGGCACGACACGGCTTGGGCTCGCGATTGCCGCGAGGCTGCGGGAGGAAGGCTGGCGTGTCGTTACGAGCTCGCATCGCACCGATGCCGGAGCCGACATCGTAGCCGATCTTTCCGAACCGTTGGGCGCGGCGAAACTGTATTCCTCAGCATGTGCGTTCCTGGGCGGCAATCCGCCTGATGCGCTCGTAAACAACGCAGCGCTTTTCGTCGGCGGCGATGCAGAACTTGAAATGGTCAATTTCGAGTCACCGAAGAAGCTTACTACGCTTATGGCGTGCAGGGAGGTCGGCGTCGGAAGCGTCGTGAACATTCTGGATTGTCGGGTGCTTGGAGATGAAGCGGAGGGAGAGTCCGTCTATTCGCGGACAAAAAGGAAGCTTCTCGATTTCACGCGCTCGTCGGCCGCGATGTTCTCAGGGACAATACGGGTCAACGCCGTAGCGCCAGGGCCGGTCATGCCTCCTGAGGGCGTGCACGAAAAGGCGGGCGATACTCCGCTCGGAAGGCCCACTGCCGAGAGCGTGGCGGAAGCGGTGTCCTTTCTTCTGCGTGCGGCGCATACGAGCGGCTGCGTCATTCCGGTCGACGGCGGCCAGTCACTTTGATGTCTCTGGATTGATTTGTGCGGGGCTGGAGGTATTCTCGCGCAGAGACGCGTAACCGCCCCTTGAGGGGGTCCGCGACCCATGGGGAAGCGAACACGCCGAGCGAAGCGAGTGCCGAGAGGCGCAGAGGAGTTTGATGAGTTCTAGTTTGGGTTGGAGTTCGAGAAGGAACTTTCTGACAATTCCGCTTTCCGACTCGACTCTCCTCCCCGGTTGACAAATACAATATATTGTGGTAATATATTGTTATGACAGATTTGAGCAATATATTGCCGCTAATAACCGTTGGTGATGTGTTGGAGAGCTTACGCGAACTGGTCAGGCTTTCTCGCCAGCGCGAGGAGTGGACTCAAGCCGATCTTGCTCGGCGTTCGGGAGTTCCGATGACGACGATTTCGCGTTTGGAGCGGACGGGGCTTGCCTCGACCGATACTCTCTTTAAGGTACTTTTTGCGTTGAACAGACTGGACGTGTTCGAGGACGTGCTTAAGGCGCAATTGCGGCTCGTCAAGTTTCCAAAGTCGCTGGAGGGCAATTTCGAGTCCGCGTCAAAGGTCGTGCAGCGTATCCGTCACAAGGAGGTCTCTCGATGAAATTGACTGTTAAATTGGACTTTGGCGGAGATCGCGGAATTCGTGTCGGCACATTCTCCGAAGTGGGGCGCGACACAGCGTTTGAGTTCGCGGGGGAGTTCCTTTCGTCTGGGCTTAACCCTGCGCCATTCCGTCTGCCGCCTGGATCAGGGCTGAAGGTCTACGACCGGTCCGGCAACATGGAGACATTCGGCCTTTTCGACGATTCATTGCCAGACGGATGGGGGCGGCGGATTGTCGACATGATGTTCATGAAGCGCGAGGGACGGCTGCCGACGATTACCGAGCGGCTTATGTGCGTCGGGCGCTCCGGAAAGGGCGCTCTTGTGTACGAGCCTGCGGATGAGGCGGCGGAAGCGGCGACCGAGGCGTTCGACCTTGCCGCGCTTGCGGAAGAGGCGATGGCGTTTGATGCGGGCGAGGCGGAGGATGCGCTTCTGCGCTTGCGCAAGGCCGGGGGGAGCTCCGGTGGCGCTCGGCCCAAGGCCTATGTAGGCTACAATCCAAAGACAGGCGAAGTATGCGCGGAGAGCGCCGTTTTGCCGCCAGGCTTCGAGCATTGGATCGTCAAGTTCAACACGCGGCGCGAGGGCGACGCGGCGGGGGAGACGGAATACCGCTATTACGAGGCGGCGCTTGCCGCAGGTGCCGATATCGCGCCAAGTCGCCTTGTGGCGACAAAGACCGGCAAGTTCTTCATGACGCGGCGCTTCGATCGCAAGGAAGGCGGCGGACGAGTCCACATGGCGAGCGCTGCCGGGCTCCTGCACGCCGATTTCAGGGTGCCCGGCGACGAATACGCGCTTCTTTTCAGGTTGACGGATGCCTTGACGCGCGACCGGTCTGCGAAAGCCGAGCTGTTTCGCCGTGCTTGCCTCAATGTCGTTGCGCACAACAGAGATGACCATTTGAAGAACTTCTCGTTTCTGATGGACGAGAAGGGCCGATGGTCGCTTGCGCCGTTCTACGATTTTACGAGGGCTGAAGGCCCTAACGGATGGCAGACCTTGTCCGTGGCAGGCGAAGGCGCGAATCCCGGCGTGGACGACCTTCGTAAACTCGCCAAGGATGTTGGACTCGAAAAGCACGAAAGCGAACCGATCATGGAGCGTGTTGTTGAAACCTGCCGCGGTCTTGTCATGAATGCTCGAATGATGCTTGCCGCCGTTGCAGCGGTTTGTGTGTGGATGGTGCCTGGGACGGTCTGCAATGCGGCGGAACGCGACGCGGCAAGTTGGGTCGATCCGTTCATCGGCACGGCCGGGACTGGGCATACATTCCCTGCGGCGTGCGTTCCGTTCGGGATGGTCAAGGCGGGGCCCGACACAGGCACCGGCGATTGGGAGCACTGCTCTGGCTACCAGTTCGGCGACAGCGCGGTGCTCGGCTTTTCGCAAACCCACCTGAGCGGAACCGGGTGCCCTGACATGGGTGATGTTTCGGTGCTGCCAAACCCCGACGGCAACCCCAAGCCTGTCGACAAACGCTCCGAGAAGGCAGAACCGGGATACTACGCGGTAACGTTGGCGGACGGCACAAGATGCGAAATGACGGCTACGGAGCGCTGCGCGTTCTATCGCCTTAAGTACATGCGCCGCGATGCAAAGCTGCTCGTCAATCTGCCTTTCGGCATAGGCAATCTGCCGCGAGAATCGTGGGGCGGAGTGAGGATGCGCGAGGCGAGCGTATGCGACGACGGCAAATCGACAATCAGCGGAACATACCTGCGCGACGGCTGGGCGACAGGAAGGCGCGTCGGATTCGACATCCGCTTCAACATTCCCTGGAAAGCGCTGCATCGCGAGGCTCCCGAACACAAAGGCGAGCCTCCTCGCATGATTGCGGAGTTCGAGCTTCCCGCCGGCTGCGAGCTCCTTGTTAAGATCGGCCTTTCCAGCCACAGCGCCGAAAATGCCGGGCGAAACCTTTGCGCAGAAATCCCAGGATGGGACTTCGACGGTACGCGGCGGGCGGCCAAAGAGAAGTGGAACGGGCTCCTCGGCCGCGTCGAAATCGAAGGATCGGACGAGCAGAAGAAGAACTTCTACACAGCGCTCTATCATCTCTTCCTGCATCCCGACGATATTTCCGATTACGGCGAGAAGCCTTTCTACAGCACGCTCTCGACCTGGGATACTTTCCGCGCGGCACATCCGCTCTATACGATACTCGTGCCGGAAAGGGTGCCGGACATGGTGGATTCCATGTTGCGCCAGGGAGAGATTACGGGATACCTGCCGATCTGGCCGCTCGGGGGCGTGGAGACGCAGTGCATGGTCGGCACGCATTCGGTGCCCGTGATCGTAGACTGCTTCCTGAAGGAGCGCGCGCAAAATCCCGGCGAAGCGCTTTCTGCGGAGCGCAGACGATATTGGGGAAAGGTGCTCGATCAGATAAAGGAAACGCTTGTCAATGCGCATGAGGAAAGGCTCAAGGAGCGCTGGGATCTCTATGACAGGCTTGGCTATTATCCATTCGACGAAATCAAGGGCGAATCAGTTTCGCGCACGATGGAATGCGCCTACGACGACTGGTGCGCCGGCGTCATGGCCCGCGAACTCGGGCGCGGCGAAGATGCGGAGTTCTTCTTTGCGCGCTCGCGCAACTGGCGAAACGTCTTCGATCCCTCCATCGGTCTTGTCCGCGGCAAGGATTCGCAGGGGCGCTGGCGCGATCCGTACAATCCATACAAGATCGGCCAGGGCGCGTACACAGAGAACGATTTCACCGAAGGCAACGCATTCCAGTATACGTGGCACGTGCTGCACGATCCGGCGGGATTGATCGAGGCGATGGGCGGGCGCGAGAATTTCGTCCGGCGGCTCGACGCGCTTTTCGATGAGCCCGAGGAGGTTGAAGGCTCGGGATTCGACGCGGACATCACAGGCCTCATCGGGCAGTATGTGCACGGCAACGAGCCCAGCCATCACGTAATATATTTCTATACGCTCGCCGGGCATCCCGAAAAGACGGCAGGGCGCATACGCGAGGTCTTTGACAGGTTCTATTCGCCGACGACTGATGGACTTTGCGGCAACGAGGATTGCGGCCAGATGAGCGCCTGGTACATCTTCTCGGCGCTCGGGTTCTACCCGTTCAACCCATGCGGCGGCGAATATGTGCTTGGCGCGCCGCAGCTCCCGAAAGCCGTCCTTAATCTGGCGGGAGGCAGGCGCTTCGTTATTGTTGCAAAAAATCTTTCGTCAGGCAATAAATGCGTAGATAAGGCGCTTCTGGACGGAAAGCCGCTCGAAGGTCAGGCAATTCGCCACTCCCAGATCATGATTGGAGGAGAACTCGACTTCGAAATGAAGTAGACAATCCGACGCAAGAGCGTTCTTGCAGAAGAATGTAAAACTTTAGCCGGCATTTTTGGTGCTGGTGACAATAAATGTAAAGAAAAGGCGGGGGATGGGCGTTGGCATGGGGTGTGCTAATGGATTCTGATATGAAAAAGCAAGTCAAGTACGTGTTCATAACTGGTGGTGTCGTTTCAAGCCTCGGGAAGGGAATAACGAGCGCGAGTCTCGCGCTTTTGCTGAAGAGCCGGGGGTACAACGTGTTCATGCAGAAGCTGGACCCCTACCTCAATGTCGATCCCGGCACGATGTCGCCATATCAGCATGGCGAAGTCTTCGTGACTGATGACGGTGCCGAGACCGATCTTGACCTTGGCCACTACGAACGCTTCGCCGGGGTGACTTGCTCCAAGGCGAGCAACTATACCTCAGGGCGAATCTACTCAGCAGTCCTGGCGCGCGAAAGGGCGGGCGGCTACCTTGGCGGAACCGTGCAGGTCGTGCCGCACATAACGGACGAGATCAAGGCGGCGATCCGCTCGGCGGGCGAGCATGACTGCGACATCGTCCTTTGCGAAATCGGCGGCGTTTCGGGCGACATAGAGTCGCTTCCGTTCCTTGAGGCGGCGCGTCAGTTCAGATTCGAGGAAGGCGCCGAGAACACGTGCTTCGTCCACCTCACGCTTGTCCCGTACCTCAAGGCGGCGGGTGAGCTGAAGACAAAGCCGTCGCAACACTCCGTCGGCATGCTTCGCAATATCGGAATCATTCCGGATATCCTCGTCTGCCGGACCGAGATGACGATTCCCGAAGAGCACCTTCAGAAGCTCGCAATGTTCTGCAACGTGAAGCGCGAGTGCGTCATCGAGGAAAAGGATGTCGCAGACTCCGTCTACGCCGTGCCGCGGGAGCTCAGGCAGCAGGGACTCGACGAGCAGGTCCTCAAGCAGCTTCACCTCGACATATGGCCGATCAAGCACACCGTTTGGGATACGCTCGTCAGGAAGGCGACGAAGCCGAAACGCGAGTGCACCATCGCGCTCGTCGGAAAATACATCTCGATCCGCGACGCATACAAGTCTGTCCATGAGGCGCTGCAGCACGCAGGAATGGCGAACGACGCGAGGGTCAAGGTCGTGCCGATCGAGGCTGAGGAGCTTGAGAAGGGCGCGGCAAGGCTTACGGGGGCGGACGGCATACTCGTTCCCGGGGGATTCGGCTCGCGCGGCGTCGAGGGGAAGATTGCGGCGATTCGCTACGCAAGGGAGCATAAGGTACCGTTCCTTGGCATATGTCTCGGCATGCAGTGTACGGTAATAGAGTATGCCCGCGATGTCCTGGGCTGGAAGGACGCGAACTCAACCGAGTTTGACGAGAAGACGTCCCATCCCGTAATCGACCTCATGGAAGAGCAGCGCGGCATAACGCAGAAGGGCGGCACGATGCGCCTTGGCGCATATCCGTGCGTCCTCAAGAAAGGTTCGCTCGCGGCGAAGCTCTACGGCCAAGGCGAAATCTCGGAGCGCCACCGCCACCGCTACGAGTTTGCGAACGCCGCGGAAGCGCAGCAGGCGATTGAGGAGGCGGGGCTCAAGGCGACCGGCCTTTCACCTGACGGCAAGCTTGTGGAGATCGTCGAGCTGCCTGACCACCCGTACTTCATAGCCTCGCAGTTCCATCCGGAGTTCAAGTCGCGCCCGACCTCTCCGCATCCGCTTTTCAACGGACTCGTAAAGGCCGCGCTCCGTCGCCGCTGACGCGAGTCAGGCGCGCAATATCATTCCATGCGGCCGGTATAGGCCTCTACGCCGGAGTTGTCGATCTTCGTGGCGAAGAATTCGTCAGCCGCATTGTCGCGGGCCTGGTCCCACGGACGGGGATAGCCGTTCAGCTGGACGACCCAGAGCTTGAGCTGGCGCTTGTGCCAGTTGACCGAGCAATTGGTGCCGAAGGCTCCGCCGTGTCCGAACCATTCGTTCTCGCCGTCGGTGATCGGCGCGTTGAGCCCAAGAGAGTAGCCTCCGAGCTCTTGCGGACGGGTCGATACGGCGAGGAGATTCTTGACCGTCTCCTCCTTGAGGATCCTTACGCCATTGTCCCCGATGCCGAGGTTCATCAGCATCCTGTAGAACTTGAGCTGGTCGTTCGCCGTCGTCCAAAGCCCCGCGCCTGCGGACGCGAAGACGTGCCCGTCGTTGTAGGGACGCTGCTCCATGTCATGCTGGCGCCTGTATACGGCAGGTGCGCCCTGGCGGCAGTCGTACATCTCGATCTGGCGCGCGAGCTGCTCGTCGGTCGGCCAGAACCAGGTGTCGTTCATCCCGAGCGGGTCGAGGACCGTCTCCTTGAGGTAGTCCTGCCACTTCTTGCCGACGATGGTCTCGACGATGGCGGCGCCGATGTCGATGCCGGTGTTGGAGTAGCGCGTCGAGGTTCCCGGCTCGAACAGAAGGGGAAGCGCGGCGGCTTCGGCGGCGACGCTCCGGATCGGCATTCCGCCGCTCCATCCGCCGCCGGGGATCGTGCCCTGCTTCGCGGGGATCTCGAACGGGAAGCCGCCTGTGTGGTTCATGACCATGCGCACGGTAAGCGTGTTCTTGGCCTTGTGGAGAGTCCTTACGCCGTCGCCCTCGCCGTCAAGGACCCACAGCGTGCCGAACTCGGTCAGATACTTGGATACCGGGTCGTCGAGGTTGAGGCGGCCCTCCTCGACAAGCTTTGCGATCGTCACGCCGCAGAAGCCCTTCGTCTGAGAGCACTGCATGAAGTGGTCGTCCATCGTTATCTGACGCTTCGCCGCGACATCGGCATAGCCGACGCAAACGACATCACGTCGATCGCCGTCGCAGAGCACGGATATGGCGCCTGGCAGCTCTCCGCTGTCGACGAACGGCTGGAGTGCGTCCTGCATCGAGCCGGCGAACGCACTCAGGGTTGATGTTGCGAGGAATGCGGCGAGTATCAATATCTTTTTCATAGGAAGGATTATACCAAATTCTCCGATGAAGCGACAGCCGTACGGATTTTGTCCTTTGATTCAAAATCGGTCACACTCTTCGCAAAGCCTGATTGCAAGCAATGAAAGTGCATGGTATAATGCTAACGTTCTTTGGGGAAATGCCGATGTGCATGTTGGACGAGATTAGGGCGAAGCGGGATGGACTATACGCAATCGCCAAGAGGAACAAGGCTTCTTTAGCATCTACGCAAAATGAGGAGGACGGTAATGAGAAACAAGATCTCTTGGATGGCGCGATTCCTCGCGCTTGGTGTGGCATTTTGTGCCGCCTGGCGCGCGTGGGCGAACGAATGGACCGACCCCGACACGGGCATAACTTGGACATATACTGTCAATGACGGCAAAGCGTCGGTTGGCCGATACTCATCTGCGGCTATTCCAACTTCAACTAGCGGTGCAATAACAATCCCGACAACTTTAGGTGGCTATCCTGTGACGAGCATCGGGGATTCTGCGTTCCGCGACTGCAGCGGGCTTACGAGCGTGACGATTGGCGACGGAGTGACGAGCATCGGGGTTTCTGCGTTCTACAATTGCAACGGGCTTACGAGCGTGACGATAGGCAACAGCGTGACGAGCATCGGAGATTGGGCGTTTGGGCGCTGCAGCGGGCTTACGAGCGTGACGATCGGCAATAGCGTGACGAGCATCGGTAACTATGCGTTCTACTACTGCAGCGAGCTTACAAGTGTGACGATACCGAACAGTGTCACGAGCATCGGGAGTAGTGCTTTCTACAATTGCAGCGGGCTGAGGAGCGTGACTATTGGCGACGGTGTGGCGAGCATCGGGAACTATGCGTTCGAAGATTGCAGCGGGCTTGAAAACGTATATGTTTCTGACCTGAATAAATGGTGTGGCATTTCCTTTGGCAATGATAGTGCCAATCCGCTATATTATGCAGTGGGTGGCTTGTATTTGAATGATGAGCGGTTAAGTGGTGATTTGATAATTCCAGACGGCGTTACGAGCATTGGGTCTTCTGCGTTCCGCAATTGCAGTGGGCTTACTAGCGTAACGATACCCGACAGCGTGACGAGCATCGGGAACTATGCGTTCTACAATTGCAGCGAGCTTACAAGTGTGACGATACCGAACAGCATGACGAGCATCGGGAACTATGCGTTCTACAATTGCAGCGAGCTTACAAGTGTGACGATACCGAACAGCATGACGAGCATTGGGAAGTATACATTCTACGGGTGCAGCGGGCTTAAGAGCGTGACGATACCGAACAGCGTGACGAGCATCGGGAATTATGCGTTCTTCGATTGCAGCGGGCTTACGAGCGTGACAATTCCCGAGGGCGTTACGAGCATCGGGGATTGGGCGTTTTCCGGCTGCAACGGGCTTACGAGCGTGAAGATACCTAGCAGCGTTACGAGTATCGGGGAGTGCGCGTTCTACGGTTGTAGCTGGCTAACAGCCATCGAATTCCTTGGAGATGCGCCTGAAATCGGGTCTTCTGCGTTTAGCTGGGTGCAGTCCACCTGCATTGTGAAGGTGCCGCGCGACTCCACTGGCTGGGGCGTTGATATTCCTGGCACATGGCAGGGGATGGAGATTGTCTACGCCAAGTCTGTAGAGCCGGAAGGCCTTTCCGGAATATCGCTGGGCGATCCGTTTTGCTGGGCGACAGACAATTCGGACTGGTGCAATCTCGACAATGAGCCGGACTGCGTGGACTGCTGGGCTGATGGCGAAGACTCGGCCGTTGTGCCTATAATCGGCGCGACAGACAGTGACGAGCTTGTTCCGGTGATCGTCTACGGCAGTGCCGACGCATCAATGGTTTCTGATGTTCATATTGAGGACGAAGTCACGTTCAAGGCTCGCATTGATGCGGTCTCCTATATTGACTGGGACGATTTGGACGCGACGGAAAGAACGTCTCCCGGAGACATAAAGAGCTTCGATGCTTCACGCAAGTGGCTGATTGTGAAAGTCAATCAGAGTTCCGAGAGTTTCTTCCCAAAGACGTTCTTTGTCGGTCTGAAAGGCGGCACGGAGTACAGAAAGTTCGTAATAGTTGATGAGGATTCTGACGGCTCATCGGAGGATGGCTTCGAAGACGATAGCGAAACGATAGTCTTGCCGCTGCCTGTTGGCTCTGCTACAGTCGGCAACAATGGTTCGGGTGCGCGAACCGTCACGGTCACGCCCAATGACGGCTATGTAGTGGCGGGCTGGAGCGACGAAGAAACTAACACAAGCACGGTGCGCGAACTTCAGCCTGCCAAGGACCCTTGCTATGTAATGCTTGAAGCCGAACCAGTTCAATGCCCGCAATTCGGCTTTTGGGTCGAGATGCATGATGTGTATGCTAAGGATTGCGTTTGCGAGGAACATCGGTGGGCGGACAGCCATTACGTACTGACGCGCCTTGGCGCCATCGAGGGCGGCGCCAGGACATACGTCGCATTGCCGGTTTATGGGCTCACCGAAACGCTGGCGGATGGCGACGTCTGCGCGGTTTCGGGTTCGTATGTTGGACATGGGACGCCCGAGGTGTGGACGGAGGAAAGGATG
>Ga0265298_10003478_pt1 | contig 20758 bp, 20 predicted proteins | sample AusTroGonzalo_MG_3_FD_193486 | JGI IMG/M metagenome (GOLD analysis project Ga0265298, IMG submission 193486) | Bovine rumen microbial communities from tropical cattle in Woodstock, Queensland, Australia - Gonzalo_01 | ecosystem: Host-associated > Mammals > Digestive system > Stomach > Rumen ... | reverse complement strand
AGGGGAGCAAGTGCCTTGCATGGGCCACACCATGTTGCATAGAAATCAATAATGACTGGGGTCTTACCCGTGTAGTCGTACCCTCTGAGGTACTGCTGATAATCTTTAATATTTTCCATATTCTTTATTTTTTTTGTGGTTAGTGGTTAGCAAACAACTTGTCAACTCGTTTACTTGTTAACTTGTCAACTAAATTATGAACTATGAATTATGAACTATCTAAGTGTTATACTTTTTGTAGGACAGACCAAGGTGCATTTAGCACACTTTATACAATCGGGGTGCAGATAGCCTGCCTCGTCCTCCTTGCTGTCATAGGGCGTAAGCTGCATAGGACAGAAACGGGCACAGCTCTTGCACTTGAGACTGCAGGTACTTGCAACGTGGACGCTGGTATAGGGCTTGGGCAGCGGCTTATTCTTGGGAGCTACCCAGCGTGAGATGGTTCCCATAGGACAGAACGAACACCATGTGCGTGGCGCGTAGATAAACGACAGGATAATGCCGACTATGGTTGTTACCATGATTATGGTCCAGAAGACACGACCGATGCCGCTCCACATAGCCAGTCCTCCCTGGCTCCAGGGTACATTCAGCGTCAGTTGCAATCCGAACATTCCGAAGATGAAGAACACCATGAACAGACGGAAACCGAAGGTACGCACGAAAGCGGGTATGGGACGGTGGGGTGAGTACTTGGATAGCAGGCGGTCATACAGATTGCCTCGCGGACAGACATTGCCACACCAGAAACGGCCTCGCCAGATACTGGTGAGCACAGGACCAATCATACAGATGAGCGCAATGAGACCTATCACCGGATAGAACCATCCGATAATAATGTATGCGATGATGATCCAGTAGAGGTTTAACCCTGAAGTGGTTAAGTGACGGTGAAAATTTCTTTTTTTCTTTTCCATATTCCTTATTTAATCTTAAATCCTTTGAAATTTTTTGCAAAGGTAAGGAGTTTATGATAGATATATGAATCATTTTTTCTATCTTTGCATCGGATTTATCTATTAAAAGCGGTTAGCGAATTTTGAATTTTGAACTCACTTTTATCTTTTATCTTTTCATTTTTAACTCCATATTATGACTCTACAACAACTGAAATACATAGTGGCAGTTGACAGACAGCGCAACTTTGCCAAGGCAGCCGAGCAGTGTGGCATCTCGCAGCCCACGCTTAGTGCTATGCTGGTGAAACTGGAAGAAGAACTGGATGTGCGCATCTTTGAGCGCAGCAACAAGATGGTGACTCCAACGGCAGCTGGCGAGAAGATTATCCGTCAGGCAAAGAAAACTATTGCCGAAGCGGAACGTATAAAGGAACTTGTGGCTGAAGACAAGGGAGATATCAGTGGTGAGTTTACCCTGTCAGTAGGTCCTACCATAGCACCTTACATTCTGCCTAAGTTCATACGTCATTATGTGGAGAATTACCCCACGGTCAGACTCTCTGTCCGAGAGATGAAAGCGGATGTGATGCTTGGCGAACTGCAGTCGGGGAATCTGGATGCAGGCATTGCCATCAGCGGAAACTCGCGTCAGGGCATCCTGGAAGTACCGCTATACACAGAGCGTTTCATGGTATATCTGTCTGAAAGTTGCTGGCGCAAGCTGCCCGTGTTCAAGCCCGAGAACCTGGAGCACGAGAAGATGTGGATAATGAGGGAGGAACAGTGTCTGCGCGAGAGTGCCTTCAGTTTCTGTAAAGCAAGAACCAAAGGTAATCGCGTGTATGAGGCAGGAAGCATAGAGACCCTTATCCGCATTGTAGATGAGGTAGGGGGCTTTACCATTATCCCAGAGATGCACCTGCCGTTCCTCTCTGACAGCCAGCGTGAGAACGTGCGCCGGATAGAAGGCGACTACCTGTCGCAACGACGCATCTCGCTCTATATTCGTGAGGACTACATCCGTCAGCGCATGCTGAAAACCATCACAGATACGCTTCTCCGATTCATGCCCAAGGGGATGATGGAGGAGCATATTGTGAAGTATGGAATAAAATTGTAAAGCTTTTTATTTGTCCAACGAAGGAACAACGAACACGGGTTTCTCCTCGTGATGGTCGCAGTCGTGATGGTCGCAGGCCTCCTGAGAATCTTTCAGCTCGCCGTTCAGATAAGCCTTCAGTATATTATCAACCTTGCCCTGACATCCTCTGATGACTGCTATGCCGTGAGCAGAAAGCTTGTTGAAGGCTCCCATGCCCATGTTGCCAGCCAGCATGAGGGTGATGCCCATCTCCTGCATAACAGAGGCAATGTTCGACTTGCATCCGCATCCTTCAGGAGAATCCAGACGCTCTTGCTTCAGAACCAGGTTTTGCTCGTTGAGTGTTACTATGGTATAATAGGCACAGTGACCGAAGTGGTCATCTACCATACCGTCACGTGTGGGAATTGCTATTAATTTCATCTTCTTATTCAATATTTTTCTGTGCAAAGATACTCAACATTTCCCGTTATTTCGTACCTTTGCACTTACTTTTATGATAGTTTAAGGAGTTATGATAGAAATTGGATTGAAACATACGAGTGAACTTACTGTTACGGACGCTGTTACTGCTATTGCGGCTGGGTCGGGCGACATGCCTGTGCTGGCTACTCCCATGATGATGGCGCTGATGGAGAATGCTGCCATGCTGGCCGTTAAGGATGAACTGCCAGAGGGTTGTACCACCGTTGGCGGACACATTGAATCCTCTCACCTGAAGCCTTCCAAGATTGGTGCTGTAGTAAGAGCAGAGGCAGAGGTTACAAAGGTTGACGGCAAGAAGATATCATTCAGGGTGGCAGCCTATTGTGGCGACACACTGTTGGGTGAGGGCACTCACCTCAGATTCATTGTAGAAAGGGAGAAGTTCTTGCAGAGGCTTTGATAATGAAATAAGATTACATATGCCACGCAAAACTGACGGAATAGAATTCGAGATACATCCAGGTCCCACAAAAGGTGAGGACGGTAAGCCATTGCTATATGTTCGCCCTGCTAAGGGCATGAAGAAAAACTTTAGGGATTTAGAGGATTTCTGTCATAAATACAGAGGGTTACGCCCTGGTGAGATAAATCAGTCTTTTAGTGTTGCCATGGAGGTGATAAGCCTATGGATGTCCTATGGCTATCGTGTTGAAACTCCCTTTGGATCCTTTGCTCCTAAGCTGAGACTTCTGGGTGAACATACAGACCCCAGGACCATTCATGGCAGGGATATCATATATGCCGGTGTCGACTTCATACCGGCCAAGGAATTTGTGGAGTTATGCAGCAGAAATAACGAGGGATTCCGCAAGAGTCAGTCAGCTGTTGGTAACAGTCAGATGTACGATCAGAAGGCTATGGATGAGGCGTTGCGCAGATGCATGAGGGTAGGCTATGCCACTATTCCTGAATTTATGATATACAGCGGGCTGAAACGCGACTCTGCCAAGAGTTATCTTGATAGTCTCTGTAGGGGCGAACATCCACGTCTAAGAAAGATTCGTGAGAGTCGCCGTTGGCTTTACTTCCCAAAGAAAGATAACCCCACGGTATAAAAAGCGGATTCGGGCGGGCGGTCGCACGTATCAGGCCGCCCGCTCGCATATATACGGGCGGCCGCCCCAATATGTAAGGGCGGTCGGTCTAATCTGGCAAGATGCCGTTTCTCTCCCTGTAAAAGCCTGTCTTGCTCCCTGCAAACCCTAGGCTTGCACCCCTTCAGGTACTAGTACTTGTTTTTTTATGTGTGGTTCGCTGATTTTGGTCTGTCATTATTTTCAAAAACAAATCCAAGATATCGTCTCCGATACCTTGGATTCCAAAAAGTATTCAAGAAATCACTAGAATACCTTTGTTATTTTATTCTAGTAAATGTAATTTTGTATTTATATTCCATTGGGCTTTCTTCATAAATATAATCTATAGAAGGTGTTGCTGACATTATTACGAACTGATCCTTTGATTTCTTGATAAATTTAAAGAACAAAACGTTTTCATTATTTGGTAATGAAGACAAATACCAATCAGGAATATAAATGTCGTTACCAGAGATAAGCCAGGGAGCACATGTAAAAAAGCCGTCTTTTAATTCACTTTTCTCGTATATTCCTGAATTTAACCGATATAAATAATCATTGTCAGATTCATTTAATTTTTGCGTTAAATTCCTTATCTTTGCAGATACGGAATACTGATTATCTTTACTTTCAATCCGAGTAAATGTATATTCCTCATACCCCAATACATGCTCATCATAGGTGAACCTGTTTGTTTCGCTTTCGAAGTCATAGTTTCTCGGCCTTTCACTTATATACCAGCTTCCTTCAAGATTAAAAGAATTGTCTTCGTTATCTGGCAAGTTGTCGTTCTCTTTACAACTTACAAGCATACAAAAGCATGCAAAAAATAAAAGTATCTTTTTCATTATGATGATGTTTTCGTTTTTGCAAAGTCGTAGAGTCCTCCAAACAGGTAAGTGTGAATCTGCTGCAAAGCCTTGACAGTGCCAGGTTTCAGTGTTTCCATCAGTCCACTCTCAAAGAGCGTATAAGCCTTCTTTTGGCTCTGTCCGTCAATAGTCGTATCGCTATAGGTGAACCAGTCAAGAAAAGCACTTGCACGATTGTTAGGGTAGTGTTTGGCTATCGTCTGCACACATTGAGCATCCAAAGCGTCAGCTGCTCGTTGCTTGCCATCGGGGGCTTGGAATTTGAAGTGGTTAGTGACACGAACCAGTTCAACACCATCCTTAGCCATCTTACCTTTCAGATATTTCCAGTAGTTACGGCATTTCTTGTAGTCTTCCTCGTCATTGATAGCACCTACGATGTCTGTAGCAGAGAACCACCACTTATTGTTCCCATCGTCCCATACAGCACGTACTTCGCGGTCGTTGAAAAAACGTATTGACTTCTTGCTCATAGTGTTTCCTTGTTGATTTCAATTCCCAATATCTGCAGAATCTTAGCCAGTGTCTGGGCAATCTTTGCATCGAGAGCAAATATATTTGCAAAGATACTTATATTTGGGAGATTTCGCTATTTTTGATGTTGTTTTTTAACAAAATACTCTGATTGTTTCTCCCTCTTTCCTGATTTCCCAGAAGGGGATTGATTTCTCGTCTGTGAACTCCTTCATTCGCCAGGCTGATTTGAAGCCGCTGGCAACGAAGTGCATGGGTACAAAGAGACCCACCTGGAAGCGCTCGATGAACTGACGGCCTCCCAAGGTATAGCCGTTGCCTATGCGCCCGTCAACAGGGAACATCACTACGTCAAAGCTATCAGTTATCTTGCGGATGTCTTTCAGTTCACCCAGATATTGCTTCTCATGGGCTATGGGGTCAATATTCTCCTGAAACTCCTCACTGTATATTGTTTTGCCTGGCACAGCATCGTGCAGGAACCTTGCGTACCAGTTGTTCAGGTCGCCTGCATGGAAGATGCGCCTGCCCTCAGTTTCAACAATCCAGGATACACCACTGTCTGTGCTGCCAGTTGCCCATACTGAGACGGTGCCGTCAGACCATGTTCCACCTTTTGCCAGCCACACGTCAGCATCTTCCTTTGCGGCTCTCCTGTGCCTGTAGATATCCTTGGAGAGAATATAGGTGATATTCTCGCGTTGCTTCTTCCACTCAAAGATCTCCTTGTTGAAGTGGTCTTCATGGAAATGGCTTGCAAAGACATAGACAGGCTTATCCTTCTGCAGGAAGGGTGGTACTACACCACTTAGGTCCAGCCAGTAGTCGAATATCAGGATGGCCTTCTCTGTCTCCAGCACGAAACAGCTATGGAACACGTATGTCAGTGTCATTGTCAGTTTCTTGTCTTCTTTATGCAAAGGTACGAATAATAAAGTTTGAAAGATGTATAGAAAACAAAAAAAACACTATATTTGCACACAGATTTAAGATATAGAAGACGTAATGAGTAGGAATTCCTTCCCAAAGTCTAGTCTGATATTAGATAATATAGATTAGTTATGAAAAAGACACTTATAGCGTTTGCCCTTGTCTGTGTGACGGTATACTCCAAGGCACAGGCCCAACCGACTAACTTGATACCGGCTCCCGTAGCGTATTCTGTATGCTCTGGAAGCATCAGTACCAAAGATGTGTCCAGCCTATGTGAGAAGGTGCGTATTTCGCAGAAGGCAATTCTTCGTCGTCTGAAAGGCAGGAAACTAGCTGACTGGCAGCTGAAGTCCGCCTACTGGATAGAGGTTGGGAAGAAGGGCGTGAAGATAGAGGCCGCCGATGAGGAAGGTGTGTTCTACGCCCGTCAGACGCTCAGGATGATGGCATCGCTGAACAACTCGCTTACCTGCTGCACCATCCTCGACTGGCCACGTTTCCGCTACAGGGGTGTGATGCTGGATGAGAGTAGGCATTTCCAAGGAAAGGACTTTGTGCTGAAGCAGTTGGAAATGATGGCTCTCCTGAAGATGAACCATTTCCATTTCCATCTGGTTGACAATCCGGGTTGGCGTGTGCAGATTGATGCCTATCCGCGCCTCACAGGGTTGACAGCTTGGCGACCTCAGGCCTATTTCTGGGATTGGGAAAAGAACGAGACAGGCGGACCGTTCGTGGATGAGGGAACGCCTGGGGCATATGGCGGATACTATACCAAGCAGGATATTGCCGACATTCTTTCCTTTGCAGAAGAGAGACATATAGAGGTGATTCCGGAAATAGAGATGCCCGGGCATAACTACGAGACCCGTGCGGCTTATCCTGAACTGGCTTGCAACCTGCCAGGTGGAGGAAAAGACCCTTGGGAACTCTGCCCGGGAAAGGAGAGCACCTTCCAGTTCTTGGAGAAGGTGCTGCTGGAGGTTTTCTGCATGTTCCCCTCGCAGTATATCCATATTGGTGGGGACGAAGCGCGCAAGAACAACTGGAAACTCTGTCCCGACTGCCAGGCCAGGATGAAGGCGGAGGGGCTGAAGAGTGTGGAGGAGCTACAGAGCTATATGATCAGGCGGATGGAACGCTTTGCCCACGAACATGGCAAACGTATCATCGGTTGGGATGAAATCCTGCAGGGAGGACTGGCTCCGGATGCCACCGTGATGTCATGGCATGGAATTGAGGCTGGCTTGCAGGCTGTCAGGGAAGGGCATGATGTGATTTTCACGCCCACTCATTACTATTATCTGGACTATCACCAAGACCCCGCTCAGTTCCGACCTGTGGGACGCCTTGTATCCTTGGAGAAAGTCTATTCCTTTAATCCGATGGCAGAGAGCATTCCCGAGGCAGATGCCCATCATGTCCTGGGCGTACAGGGCAATCTGTGGACAGAGCATGTTCAGGACGCCTGGCATGCCGAGATGATGCTCTATCCCCGTGTTTTCGCTATTGCAGAAACGGGATGGAGTCAGGCAGAAAAGAAGGACTGGCCCGACTTCCAGCGAAGAGCCTCTGTCCTGTCGGCAGTTGCTCGTAAATGGGGATATACCGTGTATCCTCCATCGCCACAGTAATACCCTTTCTTACTTCCTGTAAACGCTAGTCTTGCGCACCTTGCAGGGCGTTCCATGTGGCACCACCCGTCCCACACGCCCAGGTGTCTATCTCTATAACGGAAAGAAGGTTGTGATTCGTCCTTATCATAAAGAAACGGCAAGTCCACAATAAGGAAAATCCAGGGTGATGCCTTCAAGCAGACGGGACTTACCTCCATTGATATCCCTTCCAGTGTAAGGGAGATTCTGAATTCTGCCTTTTGCTATTGCGAGTCCCTTGCAACTGTTATCATCGGCGAGCATGTGACGACTCTGGATGCTGCCATATTCTGGGGTTCTTCCGTTAAGGAGGTATTCATGAAGCCTATCAACGTTCCCAACCCTTCTAAACCAGCCTATCTCTTCTCTTCAAGTCCGAAGATCTATGTCTATTCAGAGTCTTTGAACGATTACAAAAAGGCAGGTTGGACTGAATACGGTACACTCTATGGCACGCTGGAGAACTACTATCCAAGGGATGCCCAGGATGACAAGGTGAGCGAGTTGTGCCAGATTTTCTTTGAAGACGCAGCCTGCACCCAGCTAAAACCTGAGTACCAAGCCATGAGCGACGATGAGCTAGTAGAAAGTATAAAGCAAAAAGCAGAAAGCCTAATGGGCGAGACCATTGATGACGAAATTTTCAATTCTCAATTTTCAATTTTCAATTCCACTATCCTCAAGATAAAGAACAACACCTGGGAAGCCTATGAGAAGGAGTTCCGCATACACAGTTATAGGGCGTACAGCGATGCCAACTACTGGAATGACAGGCTAATGATTGGTGCTGCCTCACATATGGGTAATCCCACTGGCATTCTCTGTCAGTCGTACTCAGACCAACTTTACGTCTTTGTGGACAGCGACGTCCCCTCAGATGCTACGCTTTACATAGTGGGTAGCGGATTTGACAAAATAATTGACAACGCCAGGACAGGTCAGAAACTGAAGAAAGGTCTCAACATCATAGAGGGCGAACCGGATAAGCTGTACTACATCCTGTATACAGCAACCACGAAGTCTATGACCAAGCGGGTAGAAGAGTGGCCTGAGATGAAGATACATATTGAAGGAGGAAAGGTTGAAGGCTACTACGATGCCTCACGCCATACTGATGCCGACTACAAGAAACTGCTTGCCGGCGCTGTTCATTCAAACTTTGTCCTGAAGGGCAAGCATACCATCATGAATGCATGGACATCCATACTCAAGGACAAATGCCCGAATAAGATTGCCAAGGCCGTTGAGTGCACTGACAGCATCTCCGTATGGGAAAAGTACCTTTGCGGCATCACCGAGGCTGTTGCCAACGGAGAGAAAGCAGGTGCTCCCTATTATCTTACAGGTGGCGATTCATACTATCCGGGCTATTTCAACAATCCCACATTCTTTGACTGCAACGGTGGGAATACCGTAGCCCATGCCTCCACATATGGCGTTCATTTCTCGAAAGGGGCTGCCGAGAATGTCCTGTGCTGTATTCCGGGTGAATATAACGAGAATGCCATTTCGCATGAGTTCGGGCACCAGCTTCAGGATCCTATCAACCTGGAAGGCACAACAGAAGGCAGCAACGACCTCTTCACCCTCTTCAGCCACTTCCTCATGGGATGGCAGGCAACTACGGGCAGGCCTTTGAGCTTTACAATGCAGAAATTCGCAGAGCATGAGCCTTTCTACTGGCGAGGCCCTGACTATAGCACCCTCAGGATGTTCTATTCTCTGTACCTCTATTATCATCAGGCACAGAAGAATACCTCTTTCTACCCCAAACTCTTCAAGGAACTTCGCAAAGACAAACTCCAGACCTATAGCACAAATACCAACAATTCCGGATTGAAGTTTGTGAAGAAGGTCTGTAAGATTGCTCAGGAAGACCTTACTGACTTCTTTACCGCTTATGGTTTCTTCGAGCCGTCTAACAATCGTTACCTTGAATGCTACGGAGACCACTATATAACAACAACGAAGTCGGGTATTAACAGTACGAAGAGGAATATATCCCAATATCCCAATAAGAATCGTGTTATTCTCTTCATAGAAGACCGTGTGGAGAACATTCCTACTACAGACTTTATGTCAACGGCAGGAAAAGAGCGTTCTTATCGCTATTGGGAGAAAATAGGTCAGTGTGGCGATGTGGGACAGTTCACCAGTTACTTGCCAGGAGCCTGTGAGCCGGCTAACTATACTTATTTATGTGCCGACACTCTCATTGCCTGTGAAGGTACAGGAGGTGTTGGTTTCCTGATGCTCGATGCCAACGGCGATTTCGCATTTGCTTCCAATAGCAAGAATTTCTGCGTTCCTTCAAGTGTTGGCCGTATTGGTGTGGACTTCACACTCTATGCCATAGATGCCGATGGTACCATGCACGAGGTTACCAGAGCCCAGGGTGGTGAGGAAAATGTAAATCTACCCTCTGGCGGAAAGCTAGAGGCCACACTTGCCACTACGCCATCCTCAGACCAGGTCATCAAGCTGGACATCACTGGAAAGATTCACGGAAAGGACATCAAGTACATGCGTCAGCTCATCACTAAGAACAACCTTGTTTCAATAGACCTTACGCCAGCACAGGTTGTTGCTAACAGAACCTATGCTTATTATACAAAGGATAGCCAGAAATACTATACATCTACCAACGTCATAGGCGACTTTGCCTTCTATGATCTCAGCAAGCTAACCTCTATCCAATTGCCAATCACCATTACCAAGATTGGCGAGAGTGCTTTCGACAGGTCAGGTCTGAAGTCGATTGTGATTCCCGACAAGGTGACATCCGTTGGATATTGTGCCTTCTCTTCCTGTGATTTACTGGCTACAGTCTATATTGGTAAGAGTGTGAAAGAGATGGGCAGAGGATGTTTCTGGGGCTCTGGTGTCAAGGAAGTTTATGCCCAGCCGCTTACCCCGCCAAGCGTCAGCGACTATCTGTTCAGCAGCAATCCCACCATCCACGTCTATGCAAGTGCTCTTGAAGCCTATCAAAACTCACGATGGGCAGAATATGGCACGATAGTAGGTGACCTCACGGAAGAAATCATCAATGGAATTGAGTTAATTCAAAATTCAAAATTCGAAAATCAAAATGACGACATATACGACCTTGCTGGACGCAGGGTGGACTCGAAATTCAAAAATCAAAATTCAAAATTCAATGGGCAAGAGGATTCTTCACTCTTCACTCTTCACTCTTCACTTAAAAAGGGCATTTACATTGTGAACGGCAAGAAAATACTATTCGGCAAGTAATAACTGGCTGATTTTTTGTTCATCTCTCGGAGAATGCGGCCAGGGATGTTTGTGTTTTTTTCAATAAACGAATCCAATATATTGTTTCTAACGCCCTTAATTCTTAAATATGATTAAAAGAATTCTAAAAACGTATGTTTGATTCTTGTTTTATTGTATTTTTGTTCTGTTTTTAAAAAACTGATAACATACACAATGAAAACAACACATCTTCTTTGGGTAGCAGCAGCCTTGTTACTGGCAGCCTGCAAAAACAACAGTATTACAATTTCTGGTACAGTAGAACGCGATGTTGACAGCCTTTCCGTTGCAGTAATGCTAAACGACAACAGCGATACGCTCCTTGCCAAAGTTCCCGTTACCGACGGCAAATACACATGGGAGGGCAGGGTTGACAGTGCCTGTATCCTGCGTGTTTATTATGGAGAGGGCGATCGCGATTTCTATCGTGTTATCTGCGAACCTGGAAATATTGTACTGAACATCCCCAAGGAGGGTGAGGCATACCCTTCAGGCACACCACTCAACGATAGCATAACGGCCTATTTCGATGCTGTCGCTAAGTTTGAAGAAAAGAATAATGCGCTTATAGGAACGTATTTTGAAACACCAGCCGGTGAAAAGCATGACTCAATCGAGCAAGAACTGGATGTTATTTCAAAAGGGCAAGCCCAGTGCATGGCAGGTTTCCTGAACCGTCATACAAACGATATGTTTGGTATCTACCTGCTACGCGAATTCCAGAATTATTGGCGTCCCGAGTATATCGAGGAAACAACAAAGCAGATGCAGCAGAACTTCCCCGACAACTTCTGGGCAAAGTATATTAACGAGTTTGTTGAAGGGCGATTGCGTACTTATCCAGGTCGCAAGTACACCGACCTTAAGATGGCGACTCCCGATGGTGGAGAGCTTAGCCTCTCGGACGTTGTGCCCAACCACCGCTACACTCTTGTTGATTTCTGGGCCAGCTGGTGCGGACCATGCTGCGCTGAGCTTCCCAACGTGAAGGCTGTCTGGGAGAAGTACCACGACAAGGGATTCGAGGTGGTTGGTGTCTCCTTTGATGGCGATGCCGAAGCATGGAAGAAGGCCATTGCAGAATATGGCATCAAGTGGCTCAACATGTCCGATCTGAAGGGCTGGGGCTGTGAGGCAGCAAAAGTCTATGGCATCAGGGGAATCCCACGTTCACTCCTCATCGGACAGGATGGCATCATCATAGATAAAGACTTCCGTGGCGATGCCCTCATGAAGAAAATGGATGAGCTGATGGGGAATGATTAGCCTCGGTCTTTTCCACAAAGAATCAAAAAAAATCCCTGTACTCAAAAGAGTATGGGGATTATTTTGTAATCTTGTAAACAGCCAGCGTGGGTAGGATAACCAATCTACCATATATAAATTGATTTATTGTTTACATACTCTCCTGCAATATCTCTGTGATATCGTTGGGCTTCAGGTCCATGTAGCCGGCAGGGTGGCAGATGGTGCCCTGCGTGATGCCCGGAATCATCTCGGGGGTAGCGCCCAGCTCGCTGATGGTCAGTGGGAGGCCTATCTCCAGCATCCAGTTCTTCAGGGCTCCCAGTCCTGCTTCGGCAATCTGCTCGTCGGTCATACCGTTGCCATTGATATCCCATACGTTCTTGGCGAAGCGTACAAATTTGGCCAGACCTGGCTTCATGGCGCGACGATAGTATGCCATTGATACAGCAGCCAGGCAGTAGCCGTGAGGGGCGTGCGTCCAGGCACCTACAGAGTGGCCTATCATGTGTACCATCCAGTCCTCGCGCTTGCCCAGACCGATGAGGGTATTCAGTGCCCAAGTTGCCGTCCACATGATGTTGGAACGAGCCTCATAGTCCTGCGGATCCTTCACGGCGATGCGTGAAGCTGTGATAAGGCTGCGCATCAATCCTTCCGCTAAATAATCACTTGTATTGTCGTCAAAATCAGAGAAATATTGCTCCATGATGTGGTTCATGATGTCGTAGATGCCCGCTTTCATTTGGTTGAGGGGTACGGTCATCGTGAACTTGGGATTCAGGATAGAGAACTTCGGCATCAGTCGGTCATCGAACACGTGGCCTACCTTGAAGGTGTGCTCCGCATCGGTAATCACCGTTCCGGCGTTCATCTCAGAGCCTGTACCTGCCATTGTCAGGATACAACCCACGGGCAATATCTTCTGGTCGGCATCAGGCTGTTCCTGCTTCAGCCAGAACTTCTCCCAGCAGTCGCCCTCATAGAAGACAGATGCTGCAACAGCCTTCGAGTAGTCGCAGACGCTACCTCCACCAAGGGCCAGAATCCAATCTACGTTTTTGTCACGTGCTATCTGGATGCCCTCGCGCAACTTCTCCAGTGTGGGGTTGCTCATTACGCCCGGGTTCTCCACGATGGTCTTGCCAGCCTCCTTCAGGATAGCTACCACCTGGTCATAGATACCGTTACGTTTCACGCTGCCGCTGCCATAGTTCAGCAGCACAACAGGGCCAAAATTATTCAACTCGTCCTTGAGATAGTTCAAAGACTCATCACCAAAATACAGCTTGGTGGGATTGTGGTAAGAAAAGTTTCCTTGCATGGTTAGTTTTTTACTTGATGTACTTTACTTTGGAGGCATCTCGGGGCTTGGCATCGGGCTGTTCGTCGGGATAGCCAATGGCAATGATATACAGGAGTTTGTAGTCGGCCGGGATGTCCAGGCTCTCACGGAAGGCTTTAGCTTTCTCGTCGGTTGTGAGGAAGCGTACAGGCCCTGTCTGAATGCAGGTGCCAAGTCCAAGAGACTGAGCCGTGAGCATCATGTTCTCACCCAGCAGGCCGGCATCAAGGTCGAAGCGTCCATCCGCAGGGGCGCAGACACAGATAAGGTTTGGTGCATTGCGGCACATATCCTTCACGTCAGCCATCAGTTTCTGGTCCTCAACAATCCTGACTGCCCAGTTCTGCCAGTTCCTGGCACTGGGGGCGTTAATGCCGGCAAGTGCCACAGCCTCCAGCTTCTCATGCTCAACGGGCTTATCCAGGTACTTGCGCACACTGCGGCGTGCCATGATGGTCCTTATCACTTCATTGTCATAGTTACTGTTCTGTGCCGAAAGGGTCAGCACACAAGCTATTGCCATGAGGCCGAATAATATTCTTCTCATACCTTTTATTCTTTTCTTTAACCTATTATACTTCCAATAGTGCGGAGACTATATCGCCGTGGCGTTTCTCGTCGTTTCTGACGCTTTCCACTTCGGGGAAGTCGACTATCAGGTGCTCGTATCCTATGGCAGCATCATATTCGCCCTTGGCAATAATCTTGTAAAGGCGTTTCTTCCCTAATATCCAATACAGGAATGGCATGATGCGAGCCATTGTCTTCTTTGCCTTTATGGGCGTCTTGGTATATGCATGGAATACGCTTGCATGCCTGCCTTCCTCGCTTGCCAGCTGAAGGAATGCCTCACGCTCCTTGTCGGTTTTCACTATTTTAGCAAGTTTCTGATACATCAGCACAGCGTTAAGCTCGCCTTGCTGACTACGCAATAGTTCCTTGAGTTGTTCTTGTGTCATACTTTATCGATAGCTATTGTAGTAGGTCTCTCGTAATCAGTTTCTTTCATGGATGTAGTTTTTGTTGTTGAATTATTTTTTACGAAGAGAATTACATATTATCACTAGGTTCTCCTTTTATTCTGAGTGCAAGGTACGAACTCTTTTAGAAACTATTTCCTTTTTCTTTGAAAAATTAACATATATTCACAAAAACCGAAGCCGTGCAGTCTTGGTCCATTCCAATACTTATTCTTCCTTTGTGATTTTTGCTAAATAATCATAGTGTTCACCTTTGGCTATCACCTCCACAGCATATTCACAGCTCTCTGCCATTTGTCTTAAGGTATCAGCATCGATATAGAGCCAGTTAAAGGGTTCTCCGATGGTGTCCTTGTATTGCATCCGAAAGCTCTGTTCACCGTAATAGCCTATTTCGTCAGGAATGTCTATTATGCCTTCCTCATCCTCGAAAACATAGCTGATATCCGATGAATCACAAAGGACTTGACCTCCAGGAGCCAGAATAGTGTCAAGCTGCCTAAAAAACTCAGGCATACGCTCCAAGGTTCCCACTATGCCAATACCGTTCATCAGCATCAGGATGGTATCAAACTTTCCTTCCAAGGTAAAGAAATCCTGTTCGTGTACCTTCTTGACCCCACGTTCCTTCATGGTCTCTACGGAAAGAGGGGAGATGTCTATGGCGGTTACATCCACCCCACGCTCTTGTAGTACCAAAGAATGACAGCCTGAAGCAGCTCCTACATCCAGAATCCTCCCTTCTGCCATGTCAAGAGCTCTCCTCTCTATCTCGGGCATATCCTCATAGCTGCGGAATAATGTAGTCAGGGGAATCTCGTCCTCCTCGAACATCGGGGAGAACACTCTGAGCCTATCTGCCTTCTTTGTTTTCCAGTATTCGGCAATGGCTCTACCCATAGGATCCGTCTTACTATTCATAAAGAATATTTTGTATCATCAATGTGAATTTCATTCAATAACCAGTACCAGTCCGGGGGCGGATTCATCGCCCGGGTGCTTTGCCTGAGTGCCAATGCGCTCCAGGAGCGAGCCGGGAAAGGTGAGGGTGCTGCCAATGATTTCTACCTCTGACGTTATGTCCACAGGTTGCTTGCCTATCAGATCCTGTGCCCAGATATGGGCGTCTTCGGGCAGCGGCATATCGTAGCAGAGTCTCAGGGAACGATAGTAACCGAAGATACCTACAGGCCCTTTGGCGTTGCCCATCTGCAGGGTTATGTCAGCACGTGGCGTTGACCATGTATGCTCCTCCAGCAAAAGACGTTCCACAGTTGCTACACAGACAGCTCCATTAGGGTAACGTGATGCCAGAACGTAGGGAGCCAGCCCCCTTTCTGTATGTACTTCTGGCAGGGGCATGCAGCGACTGATGATGGCGTGGGCCGATTCACGCAGCGTGTCACCCGCATGATGATTGGGCACCCATGTCTCACGCTCGCCCAGGCGCCAAACGTCTGTCAGCTGCTGATCAGAGAACCGGGCATCATCATTGACAGCAAAGGGCGTAGCCAGACGGTGCCACTTCAGGGCACGGTTCACTTCATCCAGTCGGACCTTCAGATTACGGCCGGTACGTGGAAATACATGGTCTGAAAGGCCATTGGGAAGAGGCTTGTTGATGGGATGGCGCATAACTCCTATAACGCAACCCAAGCCCACAGCTATCAGCGGTTCGTCCTCACAATTTATCAGTCCTAAGTTTCCTGGCAGGGTCTTGTATTTCAGCAGACGGCTCACACGCTGTAGGGTGACGGGAACAGCCGTGACTACCTCTACATCGTAGGTGCGGAACACATCGCTCTTCACAATAACGGGGTAGGTGAAAGCATGTTCAATGGGCATTCCCGGGGCATACTTTCTTCCCAATTGTGTCAATTGTTCGCGCCATTTCTGATTTCTTTCCTGATGGCCGAAATCCACCTTCCAATACGCCATGCCGGCTTTGTGGTTCTCTTTCAGACGTGCCGTCCAATAGGCTTCTGGATTTGCTGCATCAGGTGCTACGCTTGCTTCTTGTGCACAGATCCATCCGCCAAGGCCTTTCCATCCTGCTTGTTTGGTCTTCTGCACCAGTTTCTTCAGATTGCCTTTGCAACTGGGGAATCGTTCTGTGTCCAACCTAGCTTCTCCCATGCGTTCGGTGCGATGATCATTGACGGGAATATCCCATGAGTCGTCCATCAGGAAGATAAGATCCTGGCGGAAGTCGGGAAAGAATTGTGTCCAACCTTCCAGTTCCCCCTGGCCGAACATTGATTGCTCCGTCATCACCCGTGCGGTAGCGGGTCCATCGTAGCTTACCACATAGCCCTGAATGTTCCAGGTAGAGAAATAGTCGGGGACGGCAGAAGGCCTGTTGGGAACCAGTGATTTATGTGCCTGCGCATTGAATGCAGACGTGAACAGTAGAATAGTTAATGTGGTTAAAATTTTCATTTTATGCATATATTTCTTTCATTCAAAGGGCGAAGATACAAAAAATCCCCGTACTTTGAATAGTATAGGGATTTTTTTGTGATTATTTAGGAGATGGCTGTTCAGATTCCGCCTAATTCCTGTAGGTTGATATCATCACAATTGATGAGCTTGTGTGGCTGGGATAATCCGCTCTACACCGCGTGCAGATTCCACGATGCGGCGATGCGGGTTGCCGGGATAGACTTTCAGGAGCACCACGCCGTGCGGGTTCACTTCGGTGTCGAAGCGTTCCTTGGCATCGATGGTCTTGAGGTCCTGCTGGCGCCATACATCACGGATGGTCTGAGGGGCACGCATGCCGAGGGCATGAGGCACGAATCCAATGGTCTGCGGTTTGTCCGTGAGGTTGAAGAGGCCCACAGCCATAGAGCCGTCCTCCAGTTGCTTAACGTAGGTCACATAGTCCTTGCTTCTGTAACGTGGATAGGCCTGAATGCCCAGCGGGTCTTGGTTGATGTCGTTCACCTCGTTGTTGCAGAGCAGGCTGATGGTGAACGGGTCGAGTTGTGCCATGTCGCACCCGATGAGCATCGGAGAAGCCAGCAATGCCCACAGGGAGATATGCGTGTACTGCTCGTCGGGCGTCAGGCGGGTATAGTGCAGGTTAGGTCCCCACCCCACCATTCCAAGGACCAGCATGTCGGCATCTGCCCAGTGGCCGGGACGATTGAAGGCAATCCACAGATCCTGACCCTCGAAGCCAATCTTAGACATGCTCTCCCAGTTGTCGCGGATGTCACCCGTAGTGCGGTAGCAGTTGGACTTCTCCAGCCAGACAGGTGCCGAGCCGTAGGGCGCTGAGTTGGAAAGACTGAGAATGATGTCGCGTCCTGTGGCATGCAGGGCATCCCACATCTCAGTAGTGTGGTAGTAGTCGTTAGGATTCCAGTCGTATTTCAGGTAGTCCACCCCCCAGTCAGCCCACTGACGGGCATCCTTCTCTGCGAAGGAATACATGCCCAGGTACCAGTGTTGTCTGCGGGCTTCCTTATCGTCGGGCAGGAAGTAGCGATAGTTCTCGTCGTGCTTGCCCTCTTTAACCCAGTCGTAGGTACCATCGGGGTTATCGGAATAGCTGCCGATGTGCCCTGCATAGGTACCCACCCACGGACCAGAGTAGATGCCTAATTTCAGCCCCCAGGCGTGCAGCGAGTCGGCCAGCTGCTGCATGGCAGGAAACTTACCGTTGGGCTGTATGGCATTGTGCTTACCGCCACGAATGCCCTGCCATCCGTCATCGATGTTGATGTAGGTCCATCCGTAGTTCACCAGTCCTTTCTCTACCATAGCGCGTGCAGAACTCATCACCTTCTCCTGGCTGACGCTTCTGCCCCAGCAATTCCATGAGTTCCAACCCATGGGCGGAGTCAGGGCTATGGTGTTGCCTATCTCAATGCGGAGGTCGCGCTCAGCTTTTCCGAGTGAGTTGGTGGCATAGAGCTTGACCTGATAGGTACCTGCACGCTTCACTCGTCCTGTGATGTGACCGGTCTGCTTATCCAGTTTCAGTCCCTTTGGCAGTCCTGTAGCCTCGAAGGTCATCGGACGTTCGCCTGTTGCGGCAATACAATAAAGGAAAGGAGCTCCGGGAGTGGCTCCGAAGACCTTTGCGCTATTGATACGTGGTGTCTTGGGGGCAGGCGGTGTAAGGATGTAGGCACTGTAGTCGGGAATCTCTGTCGATGTCTGTGCACCGGCAGATAAACTGCTGAGGCTGCTGGTGAGGATAGCAGCCATGATCATAAGAGACTTTTTTGTTTTCATATACATATTAGTGGTTTTACAATATTGCGGTGCGAAGATACAAAATAATCCCCATACTCTGATGAATATGGGGACTCTTTTTCTGATAAATTATGAGATAATGTTGATTGGGTTATTTCATTTCTACGTGACGTCACAGACTTGCCAAGAGAATTTCCTTGATGTCCTGCTTGGTCAAGGGTACATAGGCATTCTCAAGACCTTCGTTAAATAAGGCGAGTTGGGGTCATGTAATCAAAGTTCTGCATACTTATTGTATCGATATCATATACCGCCTAATTCCTGTAGGTTGATGTCATCACAATTGATGAGCTTGTGGGGCTGGGCTTTCTGAGCCTCCCAAGTGGTAGGTATGGTGCCGTTCATCTGTCCCAGTACAGAGGCGGCACGCTTCTCTAACATTAGCTGCAGCATCTTCTTCGCTTTGTGGAACTGCTGGTTGGTATAGAAGGCATTGGCCTCCGTTCCTACGGTTTCACCAATCTCTTTCTCGATGGTTGAAAGGGTCTTGGCAAATTCGCCGCCCTTGATGTATTCATTACACAGAACGTTCAGGTAATGGTAATAACGTGCCTTGTACGTCTCATTAGCCAACAGCTTCATGAAGAAGGTACGTTGGGAAACGTTGGCTAAGAATGGCGTATCAATGGGGAAATTAACCACCTTGCTTGTTTCTTCCTTGCTTCGTTTTCCTGCATCAGTGGGTAGCCCATCATTATGAATTTTGAATTTTGAATTTTGAATTGAAGCATGCTCTTCGCCCTCCATCTCCTCATCCTCTGGATAACCGCCCCAAGCCAGGTTATAGTCCCAGGGAATAAGGCTGATTTTACCATCGGCCTCGCGCAGATAGTAGTTCTGGGTGTTGCGGCCCGTCATGCAATCGTAATTGACAACGATGGTCTGCAGCGCCATGTATTTCATTACGCTCTCAATGTCCACGTGTTCGTCAATATCCTTTCCTTCCTCCACGCTCTTGAGCGCCTCCACTATGCGCTGCATAGAGGCCTCGCCGCCCTTCACCTTGGCATAGTTGGCAATTTCGGCATAATCCTCTATGTTGTCTCCCGTATAGGCCAGATTGTGATAGGGTTTGTAGATATTGCTGACCTCCTCCGGCCAGTTGCGGCGGGCGAAATTCTTATCCACAGGCTCCACCATCAGGTAGCATCCGAACGGCTTTCCATTCACTGAAATCTGGGCATAATTGGTCAGCGGAGCAGGCAGTCCGATGTATCGGCACATGTCATAGACGATGGCATCCTTCATCTGCGTAGCATCCCATATATTATTATTGAGTAGTAACTTAGACAGTCCGTAGTAGTTTTGTCCTTTAATGAACTTGTTCAACTTCAGCGTGAAGCTATAGCGGTTGGACTTCATCAGCTGTACATCATCCAGACTGCTGGCACCCTTGGTGCGGATAGCCACATCCTCAAGCTGTTCCCCGTTGATGGTGACGTTACACTCATAGTACTTCTTGTCTGAGGCTTTCTTGATTATCTTCTGCCATGTCTCTTCTGGCATCTCCAGTTCAATCGTACTGATTTTGCCCAGTGTGAACAGCGTCTCGGGGTATTCCTTTTCTTCTTCCGCCGACTTGGGCATAGTATTGCATGCCCCCATAACAAGCAATGTTGCTAAAGTAAATGCAAGTTTCCTGATCATATCTCTTTGATTTTTGGTGCAAAGTTATCGGGAATATGTGGAACGCCCCCTTTCCTTTATATATAATTAAGATTTTTAACTTTCGGGAGTTATAAAATGGAGTTAAATAGGAAGTTAAATAGGAAGTTATATAGGGAGTTTTGCGCTTCGCGCAGGGAGTTAAGCCAGCAAGCTGGCAGGACGATAGTTCGGGATGCAGGCAACCTTTTTGGTATTGTCCTTTTATAACTTCCATGAGCGTAGCGAATTAACTTCCATTTTTACTTCCACTTTTACTTCCGAAACTTCAGTTAAGATTGTTTAGGAACTGATAATACCTACTTTTTGTTAAATCTCAGAAAGTCTTTAAGAATGCAGACAATTGGACAGATGCCAGAGGCTAAAGTCTAAGGTCTAAAGCCTAGAGTCTAATTTTTCTTTATTTTCCTACGACGAACTTGCCGTCTTCTGTTATACCTTCGGCAGAGATTATCATATCCGTGCATGTTGAATTGTTCCA
>Ga0265298_10003477_pt1 | contig 20766 bp, 8 predicted proteins | sample AusTroGonzalo_MG_3_FD_193486 | JGI IMG/M metagenome (GOLD analysis project Ga0265298, IMG submission 193486) | Bovine rumen microbial communities from tropical cattle in Woodstock, Queensland, Australia - Gonzalo_01 | ecosystem: Host-associated > Mammals > Digestive system > Stomach > Rumen ... | reverse complement strand
TACGTCAACACCGTTCTGAGCATTGATAACCATCAAAGCGGAATCCATCACGCGCAATGCGCCAATAGTTTCACCGATGAAGTCATCGAAACCAGGACAGTCAATCATATTAATTTTTGAGCCTTCAAATTCGGCATACATGACGGTTGACTGAATGGACTGTTGTCTTTCCAACTCCACATCGCGATAGTCAGAGATTGTGTTCTTGTCTTCTACGGTACCACGTCTGCTCACAACACCGCCATGGAAAGCCATAGCTTCGGCCAAAGTGGTTTTACCGGTACGGTTACCTCCGATAAGGGCAACATTTCTAATTTCCTTAGTTTGATAAACTTTCATCGTTGATTTGGTTATTTTATATTAATAAATATTATTGCTAAAAAAGTGGCGGCAAAGATACGAAAAAAATCAATGTGCAAATTAGGTAATGTGCTAATTAATTAGCAAATTAGTTAATTAGTTAATTAGCAAATGTGCAAAAGAGAATAATGTGCTAATTATCAATGTGCTAATGTGCCAATTGAACTAGCAAATTAGTTAATGAGCAAATGATCAAATTAATAAAGTTGGAAACTGAAAGTTGTATTTTGAATTCTGAATTTTGAATTTTGAATTCTCACTTCTTAATTACGGTTACCGTTTTAACATCGTTTGTAGCGGTATTGCGGAAACGCACGAAGTAAGTTCCTGTCGCCAGTTTGGTCACATCAACGGTAGTGTTTTCGTCTGCCATTTTGAAGTTCAGCACATGACGGCCGGTAGCGTCATACATCACAGCGTCGGAAGTTTGCCATTGCTCGTCCGCACGGATATGCATCACATTGCCTACCGGATCGGGATATATCAGCAATTGCTGCTGCATAATGGCACTCACCGCTTCTCCTCCTGGCACATATCCTTCCGGAACAAGCTGAACATCTACCTGTTGGGCACTGCCATCAACCGTTGTCACCTGTATCGTTTTGGACACATAACCCTCGGCAGAGAAAGTGACGGTATAAGTACCCGATTTAATAGGTCTATAATATTTACCTTCAGGAAGATAGGAATATACCTCTGAAAAATTGATGTCATGATTCTGAATGAACACTTCCGCTTCCAAAGGGGCCCCCGTAATCGAATCTGTCACAGTTCCGTTAAAGCCATTCAAACATTCCTCCACATAATTCAACAAAGAATGTTTCAGGCTAGTCCAGAACTGTGGCAATTGAGAGCTTGAAGGCGACTTGTCTTCTGAGATTTCAATAGTCACCTCCCTGCAATGCTGGTAATAATTCATATAGTCCTGACGGCTGCCGTCAACCGTGTACCAATCCCCACCTGGAGTCACAGGACCATCACTGTCGTAATCCCCCATGAAATAACCTGTAGGACCATATTTATGACAGGTGTCGGCAAAAGAATTTCCCACCAGCCACCACCATGATTCGTCGGCATGAGTCACTTGGTCAGAAGTCCAATAATCCCACGGGAAATTATATAGTTCTGTTCCCCCATGAAAATTGGCGGACATCACAAAATGATGCGAGGAGGCGAAATCTATCATAGCCTGAATTTCCGGTTCATAACTCTTGGCAGGCTGCCCCACCTCCGGATAATGGCGGTTCAAATCCACCCCATTGGCATTGGCACGCGTCGAACCCGGATTCCAATACGACCCGCCACCCATGGAATCATCACTACGGGCATACATGCCATCCGGATTCTCCACTGGACAAATCCACAAATCAACATGATCCATTATGGCTTGCACCTGGGCATCTGTGGTGTAATTATTCAGCAGATAATCTATCAAATGCAACATCATGACAAAACCCGTCTGCTCATCGCCATGCATGGTGGAGGTATAGAAGAACTGCGGACGCTGCTCGCTTCCATCTACATTACTGCCCACATAACAAGCCAAAAGACTGTGGTCATTGGGCGTCACTGCTAAAATAGTATCGACACGGCACAACGTAGGAAAACGGCGCTGGAAAGTATCCATCATGGCACAATACACCGAGTACGTGGGATATTTGTTCCAAGATGCCATTTGCTCATAAGTGGTCGCCATCGACAGCTCGCCATATTTCGCACTCCTTGGGGATAGCTCATAGCTGATTCCAAAATCCAGAAAATCCTGGTAATCATGCGGACCCAACCACAAGCGGACTTGATAGACACCGTTGTTTTTCAACACTTTATCTACCGAAAAGCGATAAGCCAACTGCTGTAATTGCTTCGGAGACTGGACCGTGATATCCACGTATGCCTCTGGGAATGTGAATAGTTCAGATTGATGATGCTGCGCATAGAGGCCAGTAAGCACAAATGAGCAGAGGCAGATTACAAAAAATCTTTTCATTCGAAGTTCTCAATCAGGTTCTTTATGTATTGTTGATGCTCCGCAGATACACGCACCAACGGAAGTCTCAAATAGTATTCCAATTTTTCCTGCAAAGCCAACACTGCTTTGATTCCCGCCGGATTGCCCTCTTTGAAACATGCCTGGGTAACATCCAACAACTTCTCATGCAATATACGCGCCTCGGGGAAACGATTGTTCAGACCTAAATTCACCATCTGGCTCACCTCTGCGGGAAAAGCATTGGCCACCACGGAAATCAAGCCATCAACACCCGCCGCCAACAAAGGCAAAGTAATGGCATCATCACCTGAAATCACCCAAAAGCCCTCAGGACGGTGCTTTATCACTTTCATAATCTGGTTCATATTGCCCGACGCCTCCTTGATACCGATGATATTATCGTACTCATTCGCCAAAAACAAAGTGGTGTCCGCCTCAATATTGCAAGCCGTTCTTTTCCACACGTTATACAGAATGATAGGCAGGGGCGAACGGTAAGCGATTTCCCGGTAATGCTCTTTCAAACCCTCCTGCGAGGGAAGGTTATAGTAAGGGGTCACGGACAAGATAGCGGAAATGCCCGACAAGTCCGCATGCGTGAGTTTGTCCACCACCACACGGGTGGAAGGGCCACCACAACCCATCACCACAGGTACTCTACCCGCCACCGTATTCACAACAGTACGCACCACATCATGCTTTTCCTGCTGTGTCAAAGTCGGCGACTCGCTGGTAGTACCCAAAACCACCACATAATTCGCTTTATGTTGGATCACATCGTCCACCAACTGCTGCAAACGGGGGAAATCCACTTCTCCCTCACGATTGAATGGCGTCACCAACGCCACTCCTAAGCCTTTGAGATTCACTTCGTTCTTCATTCCCCTTTCAGTTTTTGCGTGTAAACATAAATATTCTCCAACAGTTTCTTATTGCTCAATTCCTCCCCTTCTATCAGCAAATCGTAGTATTCCTTGTTAAACGAATTGCCCCCTGTTACAAAAGAGGCGTGTGTCAAGGTCAGTATATAATGGATGGGCGCCAAGTTGGATTTGGTGAAGTCTATCAATATGTCAAAATCCGACGCCACAAAATCATCCACCTGAACCATATCCGGTTTCCCATACCAATTCAGATTTTTCTTGCAGAAATAGTCCGCCGCCAATTGCTCCAGACAATAAAACGGCACCGCGTTCTCATCAATGTAGCCCACCATCTGCACTTTGCTGATGGTCTGAAGTTTTGAGAAAACGGCAAAAATGTCTTTATAGGAGTCCTCATCGCTAATCTCGCATACCATGCCTATGTTCTTGGCATTCCGCAAGGAGACTATCTGTCTGTCACGCTCTACGGTGTTGGCCGCGAGGTGCTTTTTCAAGGCATATCTTTTTATAAAATCAAACATTATTCAGCACAATAAATTCTTGCAAAAATACAAAAAATTATAATGTCCTTGCACACATTTCGCCTCGAAAATGTCTTTTTAACAAAACTACCCCCTATTCATCCCACTCAACAATCCGCCCCAAAATCCTGTAATCCTTTAATCCACAATCCTTGCCCCCTTCCCTCCCCTCTAACACCTAATACCTGTAACCTATAACCTATTCACCATTTCACCATCAACTGAACTTTTAACTCCGTTTTATGATTTTTTGGAATTAAATCCAAGCCACTGCCAATTTCCTTTTTATCCACATAATAAGTTTGAGAAAGCTTTAGCCAAACATGAAACCAACGATATTTGTAACTGACCAACAAAAAAGTCCTCCATCCCCTGTCATAATGAGAATTGACCGTAAAGCTCTGATACAGATCATTTTCATACGCATACAGACGTTCTTCGTAGGTATCCGTATCAAACAAGGCCAGTCTGACATGAAAGCTCAAGCCTATTTTGTTCCAATCCAGCCCAACATCCTGATATACAAGGAATCCGTCATGCTGATAGGCCAATGGACGGGAATGATTGATGACATAATCCACCTCGGTTTTCAGTTTCAGCAAATCAACAGGCTGGCAATCCCATATCAGCCGCAATTTGGAAGTATGGAAAGGCACCACTTCTTTGACCCAAGCATCACCCGAACTATTTCTATGTTTCATTTTATACTGATACTTTAATGCTAGTTTTGAATGACGGTTGACGGAAATATTCATACTCACCCCGGCCTGCATGGCCTTAGAGGGTGCATCTACACGATACTGCAACCACGTAAAACGACTATAATCATAGTAAAAGTCCAATCCCATCTTCGCATTGAGCACCAACTGTGAAGTCAAGTATATACCCCATTCGCCTTTGGAAGATGAGGAACACTGCAAAGCGATGTACTTTTTGTCGGAATAGTGCGCCAATACTGCAAACGACGCTCCTGGGGAAAGGCTGAACAAAGCCCCTTGTTTCAGCACCCAGCCGCCATTTCCGGAAACTGCCAACTCACCAAACAGCACCATTTTCTTGATAATCAGCTGATAATCTATCCCCACATTCAACATACCTTTCCCTGAAAAATTATATTGCTGATACGGCTTATCTGAAGGAAGAACCTGTCTGTTGAACAAGGTATAAACCGTCCTGGCTCCTATTCTGAACACCCTGTGCCGATACAAAAAATCCGCCCCAAATACCCAACTCCGAAGATTATCGCTTTTTTGTTGTTCCGCCTCCGTACGATGATATCCGCTGTTGGTCAACGAGCCAGTGAAACTCAATGTACTATCTTCTCCAACAAGCAAATTGCCATCGTAATTTCTGAAACCAGCGAAAACCGTACCCGTGTAGTGGTAGTTTCCGACCGTCACCGCCGCACCTCTCAACGCACTACCCTCATTCAGCGGAGCCACAGGCTTAATCATGCCCGCAAAATGCCTCACCGCCCCCACCCCTCCTCCCTTTCCACTCATAAGCGACGACCCCACCAGACCTTGCCCGAAGTCCAACCTGAAATCGCCCAACACCGCTTTCTTTAACACGCCGATATCTTTCAAACACACATAGCCTGAATAAAAATCAAAACCATACTTCTGTGCCCCCTTAAAGAATTGTTCTCCCACATCCTTCTCCCCCGAAAACGCCAACTGAAACTTGCCTTGAGAATTGAACTGGTATTTGAATGCCATGCGCATTGGGGATCCTAAATAATATTTTTCCAACGATTTATCGTATCCTACCGGCTTCTCCAACACCTGCCCATACCGATACAAAAGGCTGCTTTTGCTTCTTCGGAAAAAATTCTTGAAAAAGCCGTTCCTGCTCCGCACATTTTCCACCGTCACCAATGGGCTCAAATGACGGACATCCTCATACGAAAACCCTTCCACCGCATTCAATTCCCACACCGACACCAGTTCCCCATATTCGCTCAAATATGACAACAATTGATAATACTGATAATCAGATAAATGCAAAACATTAAGCGCCATTTCCGCACTCAAATCGTTCAAATTTATCTTTCCAGAAATATGTATATTTCCCTCTTCCTCCACCAACAGCTCCTCCAAAACCTCATGATTCGCCTCATCCTCCTCTATCAGCTCCTCGTAACGTCTGAATAAAGCTTCGCGCTGAGATATGCCCAGTTCCATGTCTTCCTGCGCATAAGCGAACATCAAACATATACCAAACCACCAGAAACACAACCAACTCTTCGCAACTTTCATCTTTCAAACTATTATCTTTTAACTCTTAATTTTTAACTTTTAATTGCATTCCCACACCCACTTCTGGCGAAAAACCCAAATGATAATTGTACCTCGCATCCACCATGAAATAAAAACGACGACAGCGGATCATCACCCCTAAATTCATATCATATATTGAGCAGGCAAACGAGAGATAGAAACCCTGTAGCGGCTGGTAATAGCAAGCCGCGGACACATCAAAACGACCAGGCAGGTATTTGAGAACCTGTATCGAAAATGCCAACTTCTCACTGTACAAATAGTGGACAAGCGCCATGAAACGAATCGGAATGATATCAGGTCCCCGTATCGAATACCTCAATCTCGCAGGATTATATACTTCAAAGCCAAAACATAATTTCCGGCTCAATTGCGCATACAGCGACACATCAAATGTAATAGAATGTTGCCCTTCATAATTATCAACATGTTGATACAGATAATAATACCTCATTCCCACCGCCACTTTCCCTCCAAATTTCACTGCATAGCCCACCGAAGTGGTCAATTCCCCATAACGTGAATATCCATCATGTGACAATCGCAAAATAAACGCATGACGGTCATAACGAACCACCGCGTCAAATCTTGCCCGCATCAACTCCTTGAGCAGGTAATCGTTTCCGCAAACACCCGCGACCCACGTGTGCGACAAAAAAGGTCTCGCAGCCGCTATCTCGCACTTTACTCGCTGATATTCCACCACCCCCAAACCAGATTGGGCAGATAATGAACCATAAATCATTATCATCAAGAAGATTGCAAGACAATGTACCAACAACTTCATTACAAGTGTTATTAATAAATTATTTTGCAAATATACAAATAATTTCTTATAATATCTATAATTATTTTTTATCAAATGAATTATTATTCTATACGTATTGTTCCATACGAACAATTTAATTGGCACATTAGTGCATTGATAATTAGCACGTTGTCACATTAAACAATTGGCACAGTTGCTAATTTGCACATTTGCTAATTAAATTTTCGTATTTTTGCATGTTTAAATAAATGACTATGGAAGTAACACGTTTATTTGACTTACTGCCGCATTACGCAAAATATTTCCCAAAGGAAGACGCGGTGTGCGGAAAAGAAAACGGCGTTTGGGTACGATATAGCACCAAAGATTACATCGAAAAAGTGAACTATATCAGCTACGGTCTGATGCAATTAGGCATCAAGAAGGGTGACAGAATCGCCTCCATCAGCAATAACCGTCCTGAATGGAATTTCCTGGATATGGCCATCCAGCAATTAGGAGCCATTCACGTATCGATATATCCTACCATCAGCGAAAGTGAATACAAATATATTCTGCACCACGCGGATGTGAAAATGGTCTTTGTAGCCGGATGGGAACTATTGCGGAAAATCGAGAACGTGATAGCGGAAATGCCACAACTGCAGGATATGGTCTATACTTTCCGCAACCTGCGCGGATACAAACACCTGAACGAGATTATTGAATTGGGCGTTGCCAATCCTTGCCCACAATATTTGGAGGATATCAAGAACAGCATTTCTCCCGACGATGTGGTCACACTAATCTATACCTCTGGTACCACTGGCAATCCTAAGGGGGTAATGCTCACCCACAGCAACATCCTCAACAATGTCAAAGCTGTTGTCCCCATCATCCCCGCCACCCCTCAAAGCAGAGTTGTGAGTTACCTGCCTTTGTGCCACGCGTACGAGCGTATGTTAATTTATGCATGGCATTATGTGGGTGTATCCATTTATTATGCGGAAAACCTTGCTAAGATTGTGGACAATATCCAGGAAATCAAACCGGATATCTTCACTACGGTACCCCGACTACTTGAAAAAGTATATGACAAGATTCTGGCCACTGGACGAAAGCTGACTGGTATCAAGCATAAATTATTCTTCTGGGCAGTGAATATCGCCAACGAATACGAGTTCAACCCCTCAAAAATATACCGCCGCAAGCTGCGTATCGCACGAAAACTCGTCTTGCGCCAGTGGAAGGCAGCTTTAGGAGGCAATCTCAACGTGGTGGTTTCTGGCGGCGCAGCCATTCAGGAACGTATCAACCGTATTTTTTGGGCAATGGAAGTTCCCGTTTTGGAAGGATATGGTCTTACCGAAACCTCTCCCGTTATCGCGGTCAGCAACTTCTTCAAAAACGGGGTTAAATTCGGTACAGTAGGTCCGATTCTGCCTGGCATTGAGGCCAAAATCGGTGAAGACGGTGAGATCCTCACCCGCGGGAAATGCGTAATGAAAGGCTACTACAACGACGAAGAACAGACCAAGGCCGCCATTGATGAGGAGGGCTGGTTCCACACTGGCGACATTGGCGAAATCACAGCTGAAGGACAACTAAAAATCACCGGCCGTAAAAAAGAGATGTTCAAGACTGCTATGGGTAAATACGTGGTGCCGACAATTCTGGAAGCCAAATTCTGCGAAGAGCCTCTTATTGACAATATCATGATTGTGGGTGAGAACCGCAAATTCGCCGGTGCACTGATTGTCCCCAACTTCGCAGATCTTCGATCATGGTGCAACAACAAACACATCGCATACACCACCAACGAGGAAATGATCCAGCACCCCGTGGTGAAAGATAAATTCAAACGAGTAGTAGATTATTACAACAAACAATTTGGCGAAGCAGAGCAAGTGAAACGCTATTTCCTCGTCGATTACGAATGGAGTATCCAAACAGGCGAACTCACCCCTACCCTCAAACTGAAGCGGAATTTCATCCAAAACAAATACAAAGACAAAATCGAGAAACTGTTCTCATAAAAAAATCCCCCGCAATGAACGGGGGATTTTTTTAGAAATAGCATTTTGTAACTTGAATATTATGCTACAATAAAGCACAGATGCCTACAATTAACTTATTTCGTAGAATCAATAGCCTGCTTAATCAATTGGAAGGTTCTTTCAGGATCGTTGTCAATACCCACAGAGAAGCGGATCAAACCTTCGCTCATACCCATTTCCTTCTGGATATCTTCCGGAACTTCTGATGAAGTGGATTTACCTGAATTGCTGAACAAGGTCTTGAAGTAACCCAAGCTAACGGCCAGATAACCGACACCCAGTTCCTGCATCTTCTCCATGATAGCACTTGCTCTATCAGCCGTACCCATATCGATGGAAATCATACCACCATAGCCGAAGCCTTCGTTCATCATCTCGGTGAACAGTTTGTGGTCAACATGTTCTTCCAGGCCAGGATAATTGTATTTAATGCCAGTCTCTTTGAATCTCTTGGCCAAATACATGGCGTTAGCGCTATGCTGTTTCATACGGATGTGCAATGTATGCAGATTCTTCTGAATGCTGGCGGAACGCATAGGATCCAAAACAGGACCTAACAACATGGCAGTACCATCATTCACATTGATCAATGAATTGATATAATCAGCTGTACCGCAGATGGCACCAGCAACACAGTCATTCATACCATTCACATATTTAGTCATACTGTAAATCACCACATCAGCACCCAACTGATAGGGAGAGAAAATCATAGGAGTAAAAGTATTATCCACCAACAATTTTGCACCAGCAGCGTGAGCAATCTTTGACAGTTCGGGAATATTGGCAATACGCAGCAACGGATTGTTCATAGTCTCGGTGTAAATCACCTTGGTATTGGGTTTAACAGCCTTTTTCACAGCGTCCAAATCCTGCATGTTGACGAAATCAACCTCTACACCAAACTTCTTGATATAGTTGTTCAGGAAAGCGAAAGTACCACCGTAGGTAGTCATACTGGAGAGAATATGGTCGCCAGATTTCACCTCATGCAACAATGCCACAGTAATAGCAGCCATACCAGAACCGGTAACCCATGCAGATTCAGTTCCTTCCATAGCGGCCAAGCCACGGCTCAATGCATACGTACTAGGATTCCAATGTCTTGAATACAAATAATAACCTTCAGTTTCACCATGGAATGTATCGGTCATGGTTTTAGCTTTTTCGAACATAAAAGTTGCACTGTCACAAATAGAAGGGTTCACACCACGTTGTGCATCTTTCATGTCAATTGCCTGAATGTTGGTTGCGGGATCGAATTTTTTCATAGATATAATTTTTAATAGATTTGTTGAATTTTTGGATTTGCAAAGTTACACAATTTTCCCCAATAATATACAGAATAAAAAAATTTCTTTGCAATGTCGATGCATGTGCCTACGCCAAATTTGCATAAAAAAAAGACTGACTTAAAGCCAGTCTTTTTTTTTATATTCAGAAATAATCTTAATTAACAAGAATTCTGAAGATAGCAGCACGGTGTTCTTCTCTTCTTGCGTCAGGAATGTTCTGCTTGTTCTGAGGATCGTTGACTGTATAGCTAACAGTGCTGATCTGATTTTCAGGAACACCCTTGCTGATGAACATCTGTTTCACTGCCTCAGCACGACGTCTTGCAAGGTCACGGTTGTGTTCTTCTGAACCAAGGTCACAAGTATAACCTTCAACCTGCAAACCGAAGGAAGGATTAGCCTTCATGATTTCAACAGTTCTGTTAATATTGTCATTATAATCGGCATAATGAGGAATATCTTTATCCAAGTCGAAGAGAATCTTAGTCTTCGAAAGAACATCGGCCAATTCTTTAAGAGCAGCTTTGTCTTTCGGAGTAAGTTTCTTCTTGCCAGGAGCTGGTTCGTCGCCTTCATCATCAACCAATTCGTCGCATACCGGAACGATATAAACGTATTCTTGGTTCTTAACAACGATAGGTTCTTGATTCTTCTTCATCATTTCGTTCATATAACGACGTTTGAGATCACGCATGCTCTCTCTGTTCAGGTGAGCGCAAGGTTTGATATGCACACCAATTTTAAGACCTACAGTCACAGTGCGCCATTTGTCTCTCTTCACATTGAATTGAGTAAGGACATCTGAACCGAGTGTACCACCCATACCTTCTTCAGTGAAGAAAGAAGTCTTGTTCTTCGGAAGAATATCGAGGAAACCAACACCGCAGAATGCGCCAACATAAAAATCAGTTTTTGGTGACATGGTGAATAAAGCACCAAAATCTGCAATCATGTCGAAAGAAGCGCGCATTCTATACGATCTTGCGTCTTTCTTTGATTCACTGTTAGTAGGATTATATCTGCTTGCCATACCAATATTGGGGCCACCTTGTTTGCTATAAACATGGTCTTCAAAATGACCTTCCAAATCATGATAGTAAGCGTCGGTATAACCTTCATAACCAGAAGTGATTACATGGCTGTCTCCACCACCATAATTGCGGGCGCGCAGAGGCAGATAAGCTTTAAAACCTAATGCGGCATAAATACCTACTTTCTCATTGAATTTCCACTCAAACTGAGCCTGCAATGGGATTTCGAGAGCAAGAACATTCTGTTTTTCAACAACACCTTTGCCTACAAAATACTTATCATAATAGGTATTGCCATTGTTGAATTCCTCATCTGGGAATTGTTTGACGACCTTGTCAAAATCCATCGTAGCTTTAGCGTGGATATCTGACAAAGTAACACCTAAACCAAGTCCCCAATGTTCATTGAAGAAATAAGCGTACTGAAAATCGAAGAGGGCGCTTAAAGAATAATTCTCACGGAATGCAGGCAGTCTGTGATAGATATTATTATTCCAAGCACCACCGAAATGGATGTTGATACGGTGGTGACAAATCTGGTCTTTATTACCATCTTTGTCATCAGCCGTAGCTTCAGTAGATTTTGCACCAGTCGGTTCGTCCTTCACTTCTTGTGCAAAAGAAGTGGCAAACAAGGCGAAAATAAGGCTGAAAATAATTAAACTCTTTTTCATAATATAACGTTTTTAATTTTTTCTATTCAATTATTATTGTTCCCCGTTTCTTAGCGGCCCCTTTCGGGACCGCTAATTCGAGGGATTAAATTATTTCACAATAATGAATTTCACAGTCTTAATTTCATTAGTACCGGTGATGATGCGTCCGAAATATGTACCTTGAGCACCGAAGCTGCCAACCTTAGTGATAGGAGTCAAGTTAGTCACAGTCTTAACATGAGCACCTCTTACATCATAGATGTCTAAGATAGCACCATCCAGTTCTTCATCAGTCATATTCAGCTCAACTGTAACTTCCTGAGTAGAGTTGGCAGGAACAGGATATACTCTGACTGAAGAGTGAGCATCGAAGTATTTACCGCAAGTGATGAAGTGTACGTGAACACCGTCAACAACTCTGACACCGTCGAGTTCAACTGAATATTCACCACCAAGACCACCAATTTCTTGATAATACTGTTCGGTAGCACCTTCAATCTTTTCACCATTCTTGTACCACTGATAAGTACTGAACTTATAACCACCGTTGTTGTCAGGATTGTTGTTCACCACAACTACGTCATCCCATCTCTGATCAACCAAGGTTGAAGAAACACCCATGGTTACATCATCAGCAGGAACTCTTACAAGAACATCACCTGAACAACCGTCAACCTCAACGTTAACCATGTAGTCGCCAGCAACGGCAGGCATCTGTACTTCTACATAATGCTGCTGAGTGTAAGCGTCAAACATGATGTTAACAGTCTGAGTTGAACCATCAGGTAAGGTAGCAGTAGCGGTAGTTGAAGTAGAAGCATTAACCTGGAGACGGATTCTAGCAACGTAGTCACCGCAAGATGCCACAACAACTTCGTCGTCAATCTGAACATCAGATACACTTACAACAGCGTCAGCAACATTGTCCATAGTACCGATACAACCATTAGCATCGCTTACGGAGATGATACGATAGATAGAAGTTACATTCGGGTTAACATTGTAAGGATATACTGAGAGTGAAGTAACGATAGTCTGTGATTCACCAGTTGTCATGTTCATGATTGTGAAGGTGAACGGAGCAGTACCTGTCAATGCGATATTCAAAGTAGCGAAGCTCTGATAATCGTGACCGCAGATAACTGAACCATGACCTGAAGCGAATGTTGCAGTTGGCAGATCGTTAACTGTTACCTGAGTAGCGGTAGCGTCAGCAATGTTACAGCCAGCACCGATGTAGTCAATATACTTAGGAGCATAAGTGTAAACACCTGCAGCCTGAGGAACGTCAGTATTCACGCCGCCCAATCCAGGAACTTCACTTTCAACACCGTTGAAGGTCTTGTACCACTGGATACGACCAGCCTGCTGATTTTCAACACCACCAGTTACTTCGGCATTCAGGGTAACGATACCACCGATGCACATCTCTGTCGGGTTAACCTGGTTAACTGACCATGAAGGATCCGGAACAACTCTGATCTGATGATCGAGGGTAGCCTGTGCATCCTGACAGTTGTAACCACTTGCAGAAATAGTTACTGAATAAGTGTAAGAAGCAGGAGTATTCAATACTTCAGTAATCTGAGCATTGTCAACAGCAATATTAGGAGTAGTCATGAATTCAGCATTGTCACGGCTCCAAGTATAAGTGTAGGTACCATGTACTGAACTATTGGTTACACCATTGTTTACAGTTGAGAAGTTAACAACCTTAGCCATCAAAGTGATTTCACCACCAGCACACATTTCTGCGAAGCCTGCAGTCTGAGTTAACTGAGCAACCGGCTGTTCAGCAACAGTTACAGCAACTGGAGTAGAGAATCCAGAGTTGCAACCATTAGCACGCTCAACCATTGCAGAGATAGTGTGGAGACCAGCATTGTTCAGCTGAGTAGTGAAAGTGCTGCCAGTGTTGCCAGTCTGAGTTTGACCGTCAACAGTCCATACATAACGGTCAGAACTGTTAGCAGTACCAGTAGCAGTTGCAGCGATGGTAATAGTACCACCAACGCACATTGACAGGCGTGAAGGATCAGTTGCAGCAACAGTTACAACCGGAGCAGCGTTCACAACATGAGTGATAGTTGTAGTAGCACTCTGGCAAGCAACCTGAGCATCGTTAGGAGCAAATACTACTGAAATATTGTTAGTACCAATTGCCATGGTGTTAACGGTGATGCTTGCATTGTTAGAAACAATCTGGTCACCATTTACATTCCAGTAGAAAATACCTGACAAGTTAGAAGGAATAACAACAGCATTGAGAGTAACATCACCACCCTGGCATGACTCATCTGAACTTGCAGTCAAGATAACTGTAGGAACAGGTCTCACAACCACGTTGAACAGATTAGCCTGTGAAGAAGCGTCGCAACCCAGACCATCGTTGCTTGAAATCTCAACGAAGAAGTTGTATGAACCAGCGGTCATAGTTGTAGGCAGAGTGTAATGAGGTTCTGAAGTAGTAACAGATCTCAAAGTTGTACCTTCATACCATTTCCAAGTATAAGTATAAGTATTAATACGGTTAGTAGCATTGGTAGCGTAGATTACATTAGCAGTCAGGGTAATGTCACCACCTTCACAGATAGCGTTACCAACAACATCGCTTGAAATCATTACAGTAGGTTCAGCCTCAACTGTGATACCAATAGTACTTGACATAGCAACATGACATCCAGAAACTGTGCTTGCAACCTCTACCTGATATTCATAGTGACCAGCAACCAAATTTTCATCGGTTACATACTGAGCACCATTAGCACCATTGATAGGATTACCGTTGCGGAACCACTGGTAGGTCAGAACGTCACCAGGAATGCCATTAGTAGCAACAGCGGTCAGAGTTACAGTACCACCAACGCAGTTAACTTCGCTGTTAGCAACCAAAGCAACTTCGATAGCATCGTATACAGTTACATTGAACTGAGTTGAAGTAGCTGTACAAGCAATACCAGTCTGAGATACAGATACTGTGTAAGCAGCAGTTTCGTTTACATGCAATGCATCGGTTACATATTCGTTACCATTAGCACCAGCGATAGCGAAGCCGTTCTTGTACCACTGATATGAAGCCTCGCCAAGACCACCTTCAACTGTTGCAATCAAAGTAGTGTGACCACCGTCGCAAACAACAGTGTCTTCACCCATCTTAACTGCGATAGTCACGGTAGGATCTTCAACGATTCTCAAAGTGTCAGAAACCTGAACGTTGCATCCGTAAGCTGAAGTTACATCAACATAGTATACATAGAGGTTAGCAGCATCGTCAGCTGAAGTGGTGAAGGAAGCTTCTGTACCCAGAACAACACCATTACCAGCAATATTGCTATACCAAGCGTAAGTGTAAGGATTATAAGTATCGTAAACACCATCGTTTACATTAACGGTGAATGTTACAGTACCACCTTCACAAATTGCGTTCACGCCTTCGTTTACAGTGATGTATGCAGTAGGATCATTAACGATAGTTACAAATACCGGTTCAGCCATAGCTGAGCAACCATTCTGAGTACCATTGTTTACGGTGATTTCTACAGTGTAGTCGTAAGCATTAGCACTTGCAGTCAGGTTCTCAACAACGTAAGTAGCGTTGTTAGCGCCATTAATCGGCTGACCATGTAAGTACCACTGATATGTAAAGTCAGTGAAGTAAGCATGGTTCGGATTAGCGGTCAGTGTGGTTACACCACCCTCGCACAAGGTCAAACCATTGTCATAAGTGATAGTAACAGTAGGATCAGCATAAACTGTCACAGTAGCAGTATCGATATTAGATACACAACCAGAGTTGCTCATGATTACCTGAACACCGAAGGTATAGGTGGTCATGTCACCATCAACGGTCAGCGGAGAAGTTGTGTAAACATTCTGATCTGCACCGAAGATAGCCTGTCCATTGTTGTACCACTGATACTGGATATCGCCAAGACCAGCGTACTGATCAGCACCTGTAGCAGTCAAGGTAACTTCACCACCGTTGCAAACAACGCTAGCAGTTACGTTAACAATGTCGATAACAGGTGTAGGTTTAACGGTTACAGTAACAGTGTTCATGCTGTTAGCTTCACAACCGTTGAATGTGTTAGTCACATGCAATCTGTAAGTAGTAGTCTCAGTCAAGGCAGGAGTTACATAAACAGGAGCAATAGCACCAGCGATGTTAGTCCAAGTACCGTTGACATCTTGCTGCCACTGGTAGATGATACCTTCTTCAGTCTGGTTCATCAGAGTTGAAGTCAAGGTTACATTACCACCTTCACAGATAGAATCCTGATCAACAGCAATTACGACAACCGGTTTCTGACCAACGGTCACAGCAAATTCTTCAGTTTCGAATGAGCAACCATATACGTTGTCAGTAACAACCAATTTGAAGAGGTAAGGTTCATGTCTGTAAGGTTCGTTGATAGCCAAAGTAGTAGTGTTCTGACCAGCGATTTCAACGCCTGATTCATACCATGTGAAGGTATAGTCACCAGTTGTTCCAATCACATTGTCAGTAGTGATACCAACGAGGTTGATGTTAGCGATAGTGATATCATCTTCTTCGCATACGTCAGCGTCACCATAGATAGTGTATCTCGGGTTCGGTCTAACAGTGATGTTCACTTCGTCATTTACATCATACAGTGAGAAGCAAGCACTTGAAGCCTGAGCAACTGTTACATTATAGATGTGAGTAGTCAGATCGTTGTCAACTGACATTGGGTAATCAGTATAGTCAGCACCGGTAGCACCTTCAACGATTTCGTTGTCCTTGTACCAAGTGTAAACATACTCATCAACATTGTCACCACCGCTTACGTTAGCATGCAGTGAAACCACATGACCTTCGCAGATAGCAGTGTCAACGCTAACAACTGTGATGCTGTTAACAACAGGAGCAGCCACAACTTTCACAGTAACAGCATTACTGATAGCTTCACAATGAGAATCTCTCTGGTAAGCCTTGAAAGTGAAGGTAGCTGTAGTAGCCAAAGTAGTAGTATAAGTAGTATTGTATGCACCCGGGATAGAATCACCATTCATGAACCATACATATACCATGTTGGCAGCATTCTGATCATACAGGTCAGCGGTCAAGGTAACAGTACCGTTTTCGCAAATCATAGTATCATCAGCAGCAATATTCACAACAGGATTATCATTAACGTATACCAAGAACGGTTCACTTTCAACGGTGCAGCCATAGATGTTCTGAACTGCGAAGTTGAAGCTGTAAGGATAATCTCTGTAAGGTCTGTTCACTGACAGAGTCAGATCATTTTCACCAGCCAAAGCCTCGTTGTTTTCATACCACTGATAAGTGTAAGTTGTATTCAGGTATGAAACCACATTAGCTTCAATGTTAATATTGTTGCCAGTGCTTTCACATACAATAGGATCGCCAGCCAACTCGATAGTCGGGTTCGGAACAATCCACAAAGTATCAGTTGAAGCGGCAGTGATTACTGACTGACAAGCAGCAGCAGTCTGACGAACAGTTACTTCATAAATATACTGAGCAACATTGTTGTCTTCAGCAGCCGGGTAGTCAATCAAGTTTTCACCAGTTGATTCGAGTTGTACACCATTACGATACCAAGTGTAAACTTCGCCACCAGCAACACCACCACTAATAGTAGCGTGTAATTCAACACGACCACCAGGACACAGGGTATCCTGACCGCTCAAGTTCTCAACAGAAGCGATAACAGGAATATCGTTAACCTTAACAGTTGTAGAAGCAATGGTCTGGCAACCGGTAGTCAGCTGATCAACAACCACGAAGAATTCAGTAGTCTCGGCAACTGCAGTAGTGTATGTAGGATCGTTAGCACCCAAGATCATGCTGTTAGCGGAAACACTGTCTTTGTACCACTGGAATGCCAGGTATTCAGCGTTCTGATCATAGATGTTAGCAGTCAAAGTAACAACACCGTTAGTACAGATAGTATCTTCAGTAGAAGTTACATTAACAATAGGTCTTGCAGAAACATATACCAAGAAGTCTTCAGTTTCAGCGGTGCAACCGAATTGAGTGTCGGTAACAACGAGCTTGAAGATATAAGGTTCAGTTCTGTAAGGTTTGTTAATTGACAAAGTAGCGGTATTCTGACCAGCGATTTCTACGCCTGATTCATACCAAGTGTAGGTGTAATCACCAGCAGTAGCAATGATTGAATCATTGGTAATACCGTTCAGGACAATATTGTTACCAGTTTCAGCTTCGCATACGTCAGCGTCACCATAGATAGTGTATCTCGGGTTCGGTCTAACAGTGATGTTCACTTCATCATTTACATCATACAATGAGAAGCAAGCGCTTGAAGACTGAGCAACGGTTACATTGTAAACGTGAGTAGTAATTTCATTGTCAACAGACATTGGGTAATCGGTGAAGGTTTCACCAGTTACGCCTTCAACAACTTCGTTATCCTTGTACCAAGTGAATACCGGAGTGTCGGTAGTATCACCACCACTGATGTTAGCATGCAGTGTAACCACGTGACCTTCGCAGATAGCGGTGTCAACGCTAACAACTGTAATATTGTCAACAACAGGAGCAGGAACAACATTCACAGTAACCTCGTTGCTGATAGCAGCGCAATGAGAATCTCTCTGGTAAGCTTTGTAAGTGAAAGTTGAAGTAGTAGTCAGAGTAGTAGTATAAGTAGTATTGTATGCACCCGGGATTGAATCACCGTTGATGTACCATACATATACCAAGTTCTGAGCATTCTGATCATAGAGGTCAGCAGTCAAAGTAACTGTACCGTTTTCACAGATCAAAGTGTCGTCAGCAGCGATATGAACGATAGGATTATCGTTAACATATACGAGGAACGGTTCACTCAAAACAGTACATCCATAAGGATTCTTAACCTCGAAGTTGAAGCTATAAGGATAATCTCTGTAAGGTTTGTGCATTGACAGAACTAAACCAGTCTCACCTTCGATAGGAGCATTGTTTTCATACCACTGATAAGTGTATTCATAACCGGTAGTATCAACGTATGAAACCACATTAGCAGTAATCACAATGTTCTGAGCAGTAGTGTCGCAAACGATAGGATCGCCAGACAGTTCGATAGTCGGATTCGGAACAACCCAGATAGTATCGGTTGACAGAGAGTCGATAACTGATTCGCAACCAGCAGCGGTTTGTTTAACAACCACCTCATAAATATACATGGTCACGTTGTTGTCAACTGCAAGAGGATAATCAATCAAGTTTTCACCAGTTGATTCGAGAACAACACCATTGCGGTACCAAGTATAAACTTCACCACCAGGAACACCACCATCTACAGTAGCGTGTAATTCAACACGACCACCAGGACAGAGGGTATCTTCACCGCTCAGATTTTCAACTGAAACGATTACAGGAATATCATTAACAGTGATAGTGATTTCATCGTAGTCGCTACAACCTGAGAGGTTGTGAGTAGCGGTGAAACCGAATGACTGAGTCTGAGTCATCACAGTATTGAAGAACAAGGTAGTAGCACCCGGAATCGGGTTGTGTTCGATAACAATGATAGTGCTGTCGATATAATCGCCAGTAACAGGATCAATACCAATGTGTCTAACATCTTCAACAGTGTCAATGGTGTACCACTGATATTGTGAATCATTAGCATAGTTGAACTCATAGTTGTTCAAGTTAGCTCTCAAGGTAACTTCGCCACCAACACAAACTTCAGTTTCAGAAGCAGTGATGTTCACAACAGGCTGCGGGAATACCCATACGAGGAATTCTTCTGAGTAAGCGCGGCAACCGCCAGCGATGTTATCTCTCTGAACTTCAACAGTGAATCTGTAAGGTTCATCCTGAGCATAGAAGTATTCTGAGAAGTATCTGCTATCTGCTAAGCCATAAGCCATATTGTCTCTTACACGACCTGACTCATACCAGGTGTAGTGTAAAATACCAACAGGACGACCGATGGTGTCAACGCTAGCATACAAGAATACGCTGTCAGTTTCACATACATACTGATCACCACTGATAACAACACGCGGGTTCGGATAAACATTCAAAGTAGCGGATTCAACCAATTCTGAGTAGCAAGCCAAACGTTCAGGAGTCTGGTAAGCGATTACGCTGTAAACGAAGGTCTGTTCGTTACCGTCAACCGTCATCGGTGAATCATAGATAGTCTGAGTGTTACCAGCTAAGAGTTCGCCATTTCTTCTCCATTCGAAGTAGTAAGGCTGACCAGCAACGCCCTTAGTAGTATCAACGTCAGCATAGATAGCAACCTGAGCACCCTCGCAAACATTGGTATCGCTCATTGATACATAGTTCACAACAGGAATCGGGTGTACATTGATAGTCTTGCTGTCGTTATCGAAGCAACCGCTCAAAGTATGAACAACCTCAAACTTAAATTCAGTTGTCTCGTTAATAATAGTAGTATAAGTCAATTCAGTAGCACCAGGTACGAGAACGAAAGCAGTATCGTTTGCAGTCTTAGTGAACCACTGATATTCTAAGTTAGTCTGTTCAGGAACATTCTGATTCAGATGAGCAGTAACAGTTACTTCTGCGCCTTCGCAAACATCTGCATCAACAATGGTTACATTAGCAACAGGTGCATTGTATACCCAAACATCATATTCGGTTGAGTATGAACGGCAGCCAGCCTCTGCATTGTCACGTTCAATCTGAACAGTGAATCTGTAAGGTTCATCCTGTGCAGGAGCGTAATATCTCAAAGTCTTGCTGTCACCATTCAGGTTGGTAATCATATTACCTGATTCATACCACTGGAAGTGTAAATCACCAACAGGATATGCGAATGTATCAACATTAGCAATCAGGCTGATAGTGTCAGTGTAGCATACATGCTGATCACCGAAGATAGCAACTCTCGGGTTACCAAATACGGTCAGTTCAGCTGATTCAGTCAACTGTGATACGCAAGCCATACGTTCAGGAGTCTGGTATGCGATTG
>Ga0265298_10003476_pt1 | contig 20774 bp, 20 predicted proteins | sample AusTroGonzalo_MG_3_FD_193486 | JGI IMG/M metagenome (GOLD analysis project Ga0265298, IMG submission 193486) | Bovine rumen microbial communities from tropical cattle in Woodstock, Queensland, Australia - Gonzalo_01 | ecosystem: Host-associated > Mammals > Digestive system > Stomach > Rumen ... | reverse complement strand
TTATACAGGTCGACGTCCACGATCACCGGACCCTCATTATCCGCATCATAGCCATCCGACACTATGATAACGGCTCCGAATAGTGCTAGCACGAACACAGCGAGAAGTGTCATTCCTTTCGTGTTCATCTGATTACCCCTGAAGAAAATGTTTCCTGATAATAGGTTCCTGAGAATTTGGACTACTCTGGGTTATTTAGTTGTTAGCCGTGTCCAGCTTTGAGGAAACCCTCGATTGAAACCGTTTTTGATCTTTTTCGATTCAATGCAGCATTCTTTGTCCCGGGACTTTTTCATGGTGCAATCTCACTCGACATGGAGCGTCGAGGTACTCAAAACCCCAAAACAATAGAATTTTTTTGAGAAGATCTGGGTAGACAAGTGGCGGGCCTGAAGGGATTCGAACCCTTGGCACCTCGATTAAGAGTCGAGTGCTCCACCTAGCTGAGCTACAGGCCCATTGGGTAAATCCACGTTAGTGTCTTCTTATAAATAAACATATCCGTCCCTGCGAACCCTAGCGTCACTGAATCGGAGGTATGGACCAACTAACGATAACATAATTGACGGCGTCATCTGATGTCCTATATAGTTCGATAAAGTGAACTGAAAATCTTTTAATCTCCCGAGTATTCGTTCCATGCATGTCTATAGTCGCCATAATCTCATCTCCTCAGAAGGGAGCGAATACGGATTTCGTGGTCAACACAATCGCGAAGAGCGCAGAGGAGAACGGAAAGGAAGTGAAGGTGTTCAGCATCAACCCCATGGCGGACCGCAAGGGATGTCAGGGGTGCGACGGATGCAAGAGGAACGGCGGAACCTGCGTCATCAAGGACGACCTCACTCCGATCCTGGAAGCCGTCAGGGACGCGGAGGGGCTCATCATCTCCTCTCCAGTGTACTTCGGGGAGGCATGCGCCCAGTACAGGCTGTTCGAGGACAGGATGTACGGATTCCTCAAGGCAGACTTCAGCCCCAGTTTCGATGTCGGCAAGAAGGTCGTGGCGGTCACTGCAGCTGGTTCCGGCGGAGCTGACGAGCTCGCGGACAAGATGCTCCGTCCCATGACCGGTTTCTTCAGGATGGAAGCCGTCGGCAAGATCGCCATGATAACCGGCAATGACAGGAAATATGCGGAGAACAACGCGGAAGTCATCGCCCAGGCCAGGACCCTCGGTAAGAGGCTCTGATCCAGGGACAAATCCATAACCGGCCTTCCGGCCGGATTTCTATCATTTATTATCGGCGGAGCGTTCCTTCCTTCTGCTCCATATCTCGGAGAAGAACGTGGACCCGAGGATCAGCGCTGCGCCCATCCACCCGATCGGACCGAGGTCCTCGTGGAGGATGACCACGCTGAGGAAGATGCTGAGCACCGGCTCGATATACCCGTACATGACGGCGCTGGGAGCATCCAGGTAAGCCAGCGACCCGAAGTACAGTGTGAAAGCGACGGCAGTCTGGAATACGGCGATTATCACAAGCAGGATCACGGATGTCGTGTCCACCTCCAGGGTGCCGAAATCCACGGTGAACAGGCAGTAGACCGCGATGACCAAGCCGGCTATCAGGAGCTGCACGAAGGTCCTGTCGTACGACCCTATGCTCTTAAGCTGCTTGTTGAAGACGACCAGCCCGGTGTAGAACACGGCGGCCATCACACCGCAGATGATCCCGTAGGAGTTGATGTCCTCGAGGCCGTTCTCCAGGATACCTGTCACCAGCACCAGGCCGAACAGGGCCAGGAGGGCGCATATCAGCTTGTTCATGGTGATCCTCGTCTTGAGGACTATCGGCGATATCAGGATCACCAGTGCCGGCGTCATGTAGTTCAGGACGGTGGCCACCGAGATCTCGATGGACTTGTAGGCCTCGAAGAGGAAAAGCCAGTTCAATCCCAGACAGACCCCGGAGCAGATGAGTGTGAACATGTTCCCGTAGATATCGTCCTTGGACAGGCGGGAACCGCCGATGTAGATCATCAGAAGGAGGAACGACGCGCCTATTAGACCGCGCCCGACCACTATGATGCTGGCTGGCAGGTCTATGAAATAGGTGAACACGCCGAGTGTTCCGAACAGGGACATGGCGATGATCATCATGATCCTCGCATTCCCGCTGTTTATGAGCTCCTTCATCGCACCCAGGGGGATAGCTTCCCCGATTAAACGGTATCGGTCCATGAGCGAGATTATTTCAAAACGAAAGCGGATACCTCCAACATGTTCGGATTCAAAAAGAAGACTAAGAAGCCGGCAGCAACCCCGGCCGATGAGCCTAAAGTGGAAGAGAAACCCAAGGAGGATCCCGTCGTGGTGAACCCTCCGAAGGAGAAGAAACCTGAGCCGGAGAAGAAGCCCGAACTGGCCAAGGAGCCCGCGAAGAAGGCCGAGCCCAAGGAAGAGGAGGCCGAGGAGGACAGGGGCAACGGCGCCTACTTCGTATCCCCCCATCCCGACGGAGGCTGGCAGGTCAAGAAGGCCAAGGCCAAGAAGGCCCTGAAGAGGTTCGACACCAAGGCTGAGGCGGAGAAGTACGCCAAGCAGGTGGCGAAGAATCAGGATTCCAGCGTCGTCCGTCAGAAGAAGGACGGCAAGATCCAGAAGAAACACTGATCCCAATCAATTGTGCCAGTGCTTCCGGGGACGGCTGTTATTCTTCCGTTCCCGGAAGCGCATAGGTCTGCTGCGGCGCGTGCGGAAAACTCGCGCGCATACGTTTATATCGTTCCCTCAGGATAACTGTTACCGATGACAAAACTCAAGGTTAGGGATTTGATGACCACGGAGGTCCCCGTTCTGCATCCAGAGGACACGGTCAAGAAGGCTGCCATCAGGCTCGCATTGGAGAACATGTCGGGTGCGCCCATAGTGGACCAGAGGAACCATCTGGTGGGATTCGTCAGTGAGAATGACATCCTTACCGTCATCGTGAATTATCAGTCGAAGCTGGAGCAGGGTATCGACGGAGACAGTCTTCTCGATTATTCCATGGATTCCACATCCTCAGCCGACGACAACCTCAGGAAGGTCTCCGAGGAGATCTCGAACATAGAGCTGTCCAGGATCATGGTCCGCTCGGTCATGACCACTTCCCCGGATGCTTCCATCATCGAGGTTCTCAGGATCATGCTCAGGTTAGGCATCAACCGTATCCCCGTCCTCGAGAAAGGGGTCCTTGTCGGAGTCATCTCCAGAGGAGACATAATCTTCGCTCTCTACAACAGAAAGGCTTGAGGACCATGGAGGTCCACGTACTCGCCAGCGGGAGCGACGGCAACTGCACGGTCATCGAGAACGACGGCGAAGCCATCATGATAGACGCCGGCATCAGCTGCAGGCGCATTCTCTCACTCATGGACCGCCACGGCATCGACAAGGAGGCCGTCAAGGCGATCCTCATAACCCATGAGCACTCCGACCACGTGTCCGGCGCAGGGGCCACGGCGAGGAAGCTGGACATCCCCATCGTGGCGAACACGGCGACCTTCGACGCCTCCAATCTGGGCAGTGTTCAGCATTGGGTGTACAAGTCGAATTCATGCATCGATATCGGCCAGTTCCACGTCACTCCCCTGGCCACCTCGCACAACGCCGTTGAGCCCAACTGCTATTTCACCGAGGTCGACAACGACAAGAAGGTCCTCGTGGCGACGGATACCGGCAGGTTCAGCCAGCAGATCGAGTACGCCCTCGGATTGGCGGACGTAGCGGTTATCGAGGCCAATTACGACCTCGATATGCTGATAAACGGTCCGTATCCTCCCAGTCTCAAGTCCCTCATAGGCAGCGAGCGCGGACACATGAACAATCTGGACACCGCTCGCGCAATTAGGCGCACCGAGGGACGCAACGAGCATAGGAAGATCTTCCTGGCCCACCTCAGCAAGACGAACAACACGCCCGATATCGCAAGGCAGTCGGTATCGGACATCACCGGGATAAAGAGGCTCAAGATAGACTGTCTGGAGTTCCCCGGGGATACACGCACCCTCAAACTGAAGGGGTGACCTCTGCCGCTTTCTGTGAATTGACGAGGACCAGGGCCATGGCCTTGGGGAGCGTCACGACATCCTCCTTGTGGAGCTCGTAGTCCCTGTCGGGGCCGACGAACGGCGGGAGGTCCTCGAGTATGCGTATCACCATGGTGTCGTTCGCAGCCGCAGGCGCCGTCTCGGTCGTTACGATCTCCGGTTCCGCGGGCTGTTGCACGATGTCCTCGGGCTCGCTCTCGTAGTACTCGTCCTCCATGGCGCTGTCCATCAGCTCGGCCTCGTCCGGGGTCGGCGGGAATTCCTGCTCCACGCCGCTAGCGACCGCCTCCGAGGGTTCCGGCATCGGTTCCGGTTCCTTGACAGGTATCTCCGGAACGGGGGTGCGGCGCGGTTCGTCGATGAGGGTGTTGACGGATTTCTTGCCGCGATATCCGTCCACCAGGGTCAGCTGGGCCTTGGAGAGCGCCACGATGTTCTCGTAGTACTCCCTCTCCTCGGGGGTGAGCGCGCTGAGCTCCTCGATGTTTCCGTCGGCGGACAGGACGGCCTTGTTGCAGATCTTCCTGGCTCTGAGGCTGGTGATGTACTTGATCTGCGTCTCCGCCTTCTTCCGTTTCTGGTTGGCCCCCTCGGCCATGATGGAATCGGGGTCTCTGGCTATCTCCCTGTCGTAGTCCTGGCGCAGCCTGGTCAGAAGGTCGGCGAATGCCCTGTAGAGGTCTTGGCGGCACGGCATGAGGGCCTTACCGTTCTTCTCCTCCCTGTATATTTGGGAGAGTTCCTCGTAGGTCATGGGCTGAAGGACAGGACTCATCGCAAGGCTATGTCCGAGTACGTATTAAGTCATTTGTCGGTTATCGGGATAACATGAGAGTCGCGGATGTCTCGAGGGATAAGGGGGACTGTCTGGAATTGGACATCATGGTCTCGCCCAGGTCCAACCGCTCCGGTCTGGAGGGGTTCGACGAGTGGAGGAGGAGGGCCATCCTCAGGGTCAAGTCCCCTCCTCTGGACGGCAGGGCCAACAAGGAGGTCGAATCCTACTTCAAGGAGATCACCGGATGCAAGTCGTCGGTGACCGCCGGGATGACCAGCCATCAGAAGACCGTGACCATCGTCGGCGATCCCGGGGCGATCATCGAGGCGCTGGAGAAGGCGATGCAATGAACGACGAGGAGCGCCTGGAGGAGCTCCGGGAGGTCCTGGACAGGCTGGCGGAGCTCTCAGAGGACCATGTGATACTCGTAGAGGGGAACAAGGACGTCGCGGCACTGTCCAACATAGGAATCGGCGGCGACATCTTCTGCGTGCAGGTGGGCGGAGGACCGGTCAAGGCGGCCGAATACGTGTGGAGGTCCGGGAAGGAGGCGGTGATCCTCACGGATTGGGACGGAAGGGGCGGCAGTCTCGCGCGTCAGCTCAGGGAGAACCTGAGGTCGCTCGGGGTGGGATACGACGACTCAGTTCGCTCGGACCTGGCGTTCCTGACCAGGATGTACTCCAAGGACGTGGAGTCCCTGGATTCTGTGTTGGAGCTCCTGAACGACCATGTCCGGAAGGCCTGAGCGACCGATATTACTTATCAGCATAACCTATATCAGTTGAGATGAGCGGAGCATTCATAGTCTTCGAAGGCGCCGACGGCGCAGGCAAATCGTCCCTATGCAGGAGGATAGCCGACTCCCTCTCGGAGAAGGGTGTCCCGGTGGTACTCACCGCGGAACCCACCCACGAGGGCATCGGCAGGTTCATCCGCAGCGGCGACGCCGGGGATATCTCCCAGAGGACGGAGGCTCTCCTGTTCGTGGCCGACAGGAACGACCATACCGAGAGGATCAGGGAGCTGGTCTCCGAGGGGAAGGTCGTGCTGTGCGACAGGTACTTCGCATCCACGGTGGCCTATCAGTCCGCTAAGCTGGACGGCGATGCTTCGGACAGGGACTGGCTCATAGGGATAAACAGACAGTTCATAGACGAACCGGACGCCACGCTGCTGCTGGACATCGATCCGGAGGTCGGCATGGGCCGCGTGGGGACCCGCGGGGAGGAGATCAGCAAGTTCGAGAGGCTGGATTTCCAGAACCAGGTCCGCGCCAACTATCTCCGCCTTGCGGAGGAGTTCGGTTTCAGCGTGATAGACGCGTCGCAGACACAGGACGATGTGTATGCCGAGGCGATGGAGATAATCGGAAAGGTGATAGGATGACACACCCGGTGGACGAGATATACTGCGAGAAAGGAGATTCATTGGTGGGAAGGACCATAGTCATGGGCATATGCGGCAGCATAGCCGCTGTGGAGTGCTTCGGCACGATAAGGGAACTCGTCAGGCGCGGAGCCGACGTGATCCCGGTGCTGACGAAGGACGCTCAGAAGCTGGTCACGGCCGATGCGCTGTACTTCGCATCAGGCAACCAGCCGATTACCGAGCTCACAGGCCTGACGGAGCACATCACGCTGCTGGGCGATACGGATTCGGCGGACATGCTGCTCATCTATCCCGCAACGGCCAACACCATATCGAAGATCGCCAACGGCATAGACGATACCACGGTCACATCCATGGCCACGGTCGCCATCGGAGAGGGCATCCCGGTCGCCATAGCGCCCGCCATGCATCAGGCGATGTACGACAACCCCGCGGTCAGCGAGAACCTGGAGAGGCTCAGGTCCTGGGGCATACAGTTCATCGGCCCGAGGCTGGATGGGGTCAGGGCCAAGGTGGCCTCCACCGAGGAGATCGTCAGCACGGTCGAGAAGATCATCGGCAACGACTATCTAACCGGTAAGAAGGTCCTGATCATCGGAGGACGCAGCGAGGAGCCCATCGATTCGATGAGGGTCATCACCAACAGGTCGTCCGGGCTCATGGCAGTCAAGCTGGCCGAGGCCGCGTTCAGGCACGGGGCGGACGTCGATCTCTGGATGGGGGGATGCAGCGTGCAGCTTCCCGGATACATCGATGTGAAGCGCTTCTCTACGGTATCCGACCTGATCAAGATGCTGGACTACATAGACCACGACATAGTCATAGTCCCGGCGGCGCTCTCCGACTTCAAACCCGAGGAGGTCGACTACGGGAAGATCACCAGCTCAGAGGGGTTCGATCTCGGGCTGATCCCGGTGCAGAAGGTGCTCCCGCTGATCAGGAAGAGGTGCGATACGGTCATCGGATTCAAGGCGGAACCCGGACTCTCGAGGGAGGACCTCATAGAGAAGGCCCGCGACCGTCTGGAGGAGTACGACCTCGAGGCCGTCGTCGCAAACGACACCAGCTCCGCAGGCAAGACCGACTCCGAGGTCATCCTGGTGACCAGGGACGATGCTGTGGACATATCCGGGACCAAGGCCCACAACTCGGAACTGATCCTGGAGACCATCTTCGGTGACCAATGAGGGCGAGTGCATTCGTCCCGGGCCACATCTCATGCGTGTTCAGGCCCGTCAGGGACGACAATGTCGCGAAGACGGGATCCCTCGGGTTCGGCATCAGGCTGAACCTGGGATGCATGGTCAAAGTGGCCGCCAGGGACGACAGGGACATTGTGATCCGCATAAACCGCAGGGAGTCCGACGCCCCGATCACCCGTGCGGCGATAGAGCACATGGGGCCAGTGTGCGGGTTCGACATAGACCTGGAGCATATGCTCCCCATGGAGCAGGGTTTCGGCACCAGCGCATCGGGGACCTACGGGGCCGCGCTCTGCGCGGCATCCATCATGGGCAAGGACAGGAGGACCGCCCTTGAAGCCACCCATCGCGCCGAATGCACATTGGGCGGCGGTCTGGGAGACCTCATGGCGATAGAATCCGGGTTCGGGGTCCCGATCAGGGAGTCTCCTGGTCTGGACGGCAGGACCTCAGATTCGGGCCTCAGGTTCAGGGACCTGACCCTGATAGTCTTCGACGAGCCCCTGAGGACGGGGTCCGTTCTCAGCGACAGGAAGATGATGGAACGTATATCCGAGGCAGGGGACATCGCCATGCGGGAGTTCTCCGAGGAGTCCACCGTACCAGGCCTGTTCAAGGCATCGAACAGGTTCTCGGAGTCCATAGGCATCGAATCCGACGAGATAAGGGATGCCCTCACGACAATCAAGGAGAAGGGCTACAATGCAGGGATGTGCATGCTCGGCAACAGCATCTACACGGATCTGCCCGAGCCGTCGGCCAAGAGGCTATTCAGAAGTGCCAGGGTGTTCGAGGCGGCCTCCTTCGCGGGGCCTGTCGAGGTCACTCGTAAAGCGTGAAGAGGACGTCGTCCTCCTCCACATCGAACAGCCCTATCCTCGCACCGCCGTCGAGCCATGCATGGGAGTAGTTCACAGCTCCGAAGGCGTTCACGAAGTCGTCCATGTTGCGATATTCCACAGCCTCCCTGAAGTACGATTCCGACTTTTCCAGGAAGGCCAGGGCCAATCTGCGGTCGAAGGACCTGACCGGAGAGGCGATCTTTATCTTCTTCCTGGCGCGGGTCGTGATGTCCAGGTATTTCGCCATCTTCTCCTCGGTTATCCTGCATCCCTCGTCGCCGTTGCCTTGGAGCATGAGGAACAGTTCGTCCCCGGGTCTGGCGTCGAAGAGCCCGAGCCTCTGGAAGCATCCGATCCAGGCGTGGGCGTAGTTTATGGCGGCGAAGGCCGTCACGAAGTCCCCGTCCTTGACGAAATTGGCGGCATCAGTGCGGTAGCAGTCCACCATCTCCAGCCCGCTGTCGGCCAAGGGTCTGAGCAGAGTATCCTCAGGCGGTACGATCCCGAGACCGTTCCTGACGTCGTCGAAGGTCCTGATGCAGTCCCCGATCATCCAATCTGATACGATGTCGTTCCTCATCGCTGATGCATGTCGGGATTCGGTTTTATAGTTAGTCAATACCGCGCGCCCATTAGATTAATAAGAAGGAGCGGTTACAGAATCTCCATGATAGTAATTGGCGGGTCCACATCCGAGGTTCTGGCGAAGCAGATCGCCGAGGATCTGGGATGCAGATACATTCAGGCAGGCACAAGGAAGTTCCCCGACGGGGAGGTCTACACGAGGGTGGACAGCGAGGATTTCAACGACGACGTAGTGATCGTCCAGAACACATTCCCCGACGACAAGCTGGTCGAGATGTTCCTCCTCCAGGACGTGGTCAAGGGACTGAAGGCCAAGAAGGTCACCCTGGTCATCCCCTATTTCGGATACTCCAGGCAGGACAGGCTCTTCAACCCCGGAGAGCCCGCATCGGCCATCCTTATGTGCAAGCTGCTGGATTCCGTAGGATGCGACCACGTCATAACCATAGACATCCACAAGGAGGCCGTGCTCGATGCGTTCACATGCAAGCACACGGACCTCAAGGCGGCACCCGTCATCGCCGACTATTTCAAGGACAAGGGGATTGACCTGGTCCTGTCCCCCGACATAGGCGCGGCCAACCGTGCGAAGGACGTCGGAGAGAGGATGGGTACGGACTACGACCACCTGAACAAGACCCGTCTGTCCGGTACCGAGGTCAGGATCGCACCCGCCACCATGGACTGCAAGGGAAAGAACATCCTGATCGTGGACGACATGATCTCCACCGGCGGAACCATCATGACCGCCGCGCAGGCACTCAGGGACGCTGGCGCCAAGAGCGTTTCCGTAGCCTGCACCCACGGTGTGTTCGTGAACGACGCCATAGAGAAGCTCACCCACAGCGCATTGGACAAGGTCCTCTGCTGCAACACGCTGGAGAGCTCCCAGTCCGAGATTTCCGTCGCAAAGCTCGTGGCGGACGCCATCAGGAGGGGATGAACGTGTCGAACAAGGAGGACAACTTCGCGGAGTGGTACCTCGACATCGTCGAGAAGGCCGGACTTTCCGATAAGAGATACCCCATCAAGGGGATGAACGTCTGGACCCCCTACGGATGGAGGATCATGAGGCAGATCGACACCTACATCCGCGAGGAGTTCGACGCCACCAACCACGACGAGGTCAACTTCCCCCTGCTCATCCCCGAGAGCCAGTTCGCCAAGGAGAAGGAGCACATCAAGGGATTCGACAGCGAGGTCTACTGGGTCACCCACGCAGGATTGGACGAGCTCGACGAGAGGCTCGTGGTCAGGCCCACATCTGAGACCGCCATGTACCCCATGTTCGCCCTCTGGATAAGATCCCACCAGGACCTTCCCCTCAAGACCTACCAGATCGTCAACACGTTCCGTTACGAGACCAAGCAGACCAGGCCCTTCATCAGGGTCCGCGAGATCCACTTCTTCGAATCCCATACCTGCCACACCGACTACGACGATGCGCAGAGGCAGATCGAGGAGGACATCGAGATACTCGCCAGGATCGCCAAGAAGATCTGTCTGCCCTACACCCTTCTCGTGCGTACGGAGTGGGACAAGTTCCCCGGAGCGTACTACACCGTCGGTATCGACACATCCATGCCCAACGGAAGGACCCTCCAGATGGGTTCCATCCACCATTACAAGACCAACTTCTCCGAGCCCTACGAGATAACGTACGAGGACAAGGACGGGGAGCACAAGTTCGTCCACCAGACCACCTACGGCATGTCCGAGAGGCTGGTCGGAGCGCTCATCGGAGTGCACGGGGACGACCAGGGGCTCATCATGCCCCCGGGCATCGCTCCCTTCCAAGTCGTGCTCATCCCGATCTTCAAGAAGGACAACCAGGATGTCGTCATGGCAGCGGCGAAGGAGATGGAGACGGTCCTCACCAAGGCCGGGTTCAGGGTCAAGTTCGATGACAGGGACGACCGTCCCGGAGCGAAGTACTACGAGTGGGAGATGAAGGGTGTTCCCCTGAGGCTCGAGCTCGGAGGGCGCGACATCGAGAACAAGGTCGTATCGTTCTTCAGGAGGGACACCGCCGAGAAGGGAACCATCGCGGTGGAGAACCTCATCCCCGGAGTCCAGATGCTCCTGGACGACATCTCCGACACCATGTTCAACAGGGCCAACGAGATCCAGAAGCAGCGCACCGTGGACATCGACTCCATGGAGAATATCCCCGAGGACAAGATCCTCAGGTTCGGATGGTGCGGATGCGACGAGTGCGGCCACAGGTTCGAGGACACAACAGGATTCAAGATCCTGGGAAGGCCCTACCACAAAGAGGAGTTTAAGGGCAAGTGCATAATCTGCGGAAAGGACACCGGCGAGCCCGCCTACGCGGCCCACACGATGTGATCGCATGGCTTTCCGTGAGGACGAGTACATCTACCTCGAGGACGCCTCGGGGAAGAGGATCTGGCTCAAGGTCGTCTACGGCATGATGAAGGTCCAGTCCTTGGGTGCTATCGACGGCACCAGGTTCAAGGATCTGGACGAGGGGGACAAAGTCTCCATAGTCGGCCGCGACTACAGGGTTTTCAGGCCCGGGGTGCTCGAACTCATGGAATCCCTAGACAGGGGCGCGCAGGTGATCATCCCGAAGGATGCCGCTACGATACTCCTCCACTGCGACGTGAAGGCCGGCGACAGGGTCATCGAGGTCGGGGCGGGTTCGGGAGGACTCACCACCGCACTGCTCCACGCCGTGGCCCCTACCGGACAGGTGCTCACACTCGAGCTGAAGGAGGAGAACGCGCTCCGCGCCAGGAAGAACGTCTCGAGGGTCGGTCTCGACAGATACTGGAGCTACCAGATCGGCGATGCCAGGGACATGCAGGTCGAAGCGGATTGGATGGCGGACGCACTCACCATGGACATGCCTGATCCGTGGCTCGCCCTGGACAACCTGGAGAAGCACCTCCGTCCCGGCGGGAGGATATGCGCCTACGTCCCCAACATGAACCAGGCGGAATCCATAGTCATCGCCCTTCGCGAGCACGGCTACTCCAACGTGTATGCGCTGGAGAACATGCAGCGCGGTCTCGAGGTCCATCCCGGTGGTGTGAGGCCCTCATTCGAGATGCTCGGGCATACAGGATATCTTGTTTTCGCCAGGAAGACCTCTCAGCGATCATGAAAGTTGACTACTCAACTATAAATAGGAGTTGATTAGTCAACCGCCTTTATGGAAATAACGAAAGAGCACAGCTGCAGCCCGAGGGCCATGAAGGCTTATCTGGACAGGGTCACCGGTCCGAGGTTCGAAGAGCTCGGCATCACGACCGCCAGCGCCCCTTTCCTCGCAGAGATAGCACATAACGAGGGGATATCCCTCAAGGGACTCACCGATCTGGTCATGGTCGATAAGGCCCACACCACGCGTGTGGTCTCCAAACTGATTGAATCCGGTCTGGTGGAGAACAGGGCGCAGGGCCATGAGTACTCGCTTTACCTCACGGAGGAGGGAACAGTAAAGGCCGAGAGGGCCATGGAGATCATAGGGGATGCCTGGAAGAGCATGTTCAGGGACCTCACCCCCGAGGAGGTCGATGCCCTGAACATCATCCTGCAGAAGGTATCCAACGTCATCAAGGAGGCCTCCGTATGATATTGGATTACCTCAGGAAGATCGATGCGTTGCTTCTGGTCATATCGGTCGTCTTCGTATTCTTCCAGGTATGGCTGGAGCTCGAGATCCCGGGATACATGTCCGAGATCACGAACATCATGACCGGCGCGGCCACAGGGGAGGTCCTGGACGAAGGCATCCCGATGCTGGCATGCGCCCTGGGAAGCCTGGTCATATCGGTGATCGTCGGTCTGATCATCGCCTACATCGGCACCAACATGGGAAAGACGATGCGCGTGAGGCAGTTCGACCAGGTCGAGAAGTACTCCGCAGCGGAGATCAACAGGTTCTCCATCTACAGTCTCATCACCCGTTCCACGAACGACGTCAACCAGGTCCAGATGGCGTTCATCCTCGGATTGATGGTCATAATAAGGGCGCCCATCATGGCGGTCATGGCCATCATGAAGATCTCCACCAAGAACATCGGATGGGTGGAGGTCACCATATTCTGCGTCCTGGTCATGCTGCTCTTCATCGGGGCGATCCTATGGTTCACGTTCCCCCGTTTCAAGAAGATACAGTGGATGAACGACGATGTCAACCGCATCACCAAGGAGAGCCTAACAGGGATACGTGTGATTCATGCTTACAACGCGGAGGGCTACCAGGAGGCCAAGTTCAAGGCGGCCAATGACGAGCTGACCGCGACGCATGTGTCCGTCACCCGTGCCATGGCGTTCCTGCAGCCGGTAATGACCACGATCATGAGCATGCTCAGTCTTGGGATCTACTGGATGGGTGCCATAATCATATCCGAGGCGGGGGACGTCCAGGAGAGATTGTCGGATTTCTCGGACATGATCGTGTTCTCTTCGTATGCGATGCAGGTGATCGCTGCATTCATGCTCCTGATCATCGTCTTCATGATCCTGCCCCGCGCCATGGTCGCGGCCAAGCGTATAGACGAGGTCGTCGCGACCGAACCCACGGTCCTGGACGGGGATGTCACCGAATCCCCCGCAGGTCAGGAGGGTACCATCTCCTTCCGCAACGTGTCGTTCAGGTATCCCGGGGCATCCCAGGACGCCCTAACGGACATTTCCTTCGACGTCTCCAAGGGGGAGACCGTAGCGGTCATCGGTTCCACCGGTTCCGGGAAGAGCACCCTGGTCAAGATGATCCCGCGCTTCTACGATGCGGACGAGGGAAGTATAACCGTCGACGGAGTGGACATCAGGGACTACAAGCTGGAGTCCCTGCACAGGAAGATCGGATACGTCCCCCAGAAGGCCATCATGTTCAACGGTACGATCGCCTCCAACGTCAACTACGGTGATACCGAGAACGAGCGCACCGAGGAGGATGTCAGGAAGGCCGTCGCCATCGCACAGGCAACGGAATTCGTCGAGAGGACGGAGGGCCAGTACCAAGGCAAGGTCGCCGAGGGAGGTACCAACCTGTCCGGAGGGCAGAAGCAGCGCCTCTCCATAGCCCGTGCGGTCTGCCGCAGGCCGGAGTTCTACATCTTCGACGATTCGTTCTCCGCCCTGGACTACAAGACGGACCGCATTCTGAGGTCCCAGCTGAAGAGGGAGACCGCCGGTGTGACGACAATAATCGTCGCCCAGAGGATCGGGACGATAAAGGATGCCGACAAGATCATCGTCCTCGACGAGGGGAGGATCGTCGGCATAGGAACGCACACGGACCTGCTGAGGGACTGCGAGGTCTACTACCAGATCGCAAGATCCCAGCTCTCAGAGGAGGAGTTGGTAAGATGAGTCCGCAGGTGGAGAGGAGGAGAGGCCCGAGGCATGCCCCAGGTATGCCGGTGGAGAAGCCCAAGAACTTCAGGCAGGCATGGGCGAGGCTCTTCCAGTACATGGGCAGCTACAAGATACTGTTCCTGATCGCACTGGTGTTCGCCATAGTAGGAACCGCGCTGACTCTGCTGGGTCCCAATATGCTCAGTGATATGACCGACATAATCAAGGACGGCCTGGTCAGTGGCGATGTGGATATGGAAGGCATAGTCTCCATAGCCGTCTGGCTGCTGATCCTGTTCGGATCCAGCGCGGTCATATCCCTGGTGCAGGGCCTGATCATGGCCACCATAGCACAGAGGACCGCAGGAAATCTGCGTAACGATATCTCGAGGAAGATCGACCGCGTCCCGCTGAGCTACTTCGACAATGCCAAGTCCGGCGACCTCATGAGCCGCGTCACCAATGATGCGGATTCGCTCGGACAGGACACCAACCGTGCGGTGAGCACCATGGTGGTGGCCATAACGCAGTTCATCGGGTCCCTGGTGATGATGCTCTACACCAACCTGACGATGGCAGGGGTTGCGGTGGGATCGACCATCCTGGGATTCGTCCTGATGATCCTGATAATGTCCAAGTCTCAGAAGTACTTCGAGGCTCAGCAGAACCATCTGGGAGCCATGAACGGCCACATCACCGAGACGTACAACAACCACAGCATAGTCACATCGTACAACGGGAACAAGAGGGCGAAGGCGGAGTTCGACCAGATCAACGACGACCTGCAGCACAGCGGTTTCATGGCCATGTTCATGGCCGGGACCATGATGCCGATAATGAACTTCATCGGCAACCTCGGATACGTCATGGTCTGCATCGTCGGGGCCATGATGGTCCTCGACGGATCGATAACCATCGGTACCATCGTGGCGTTCATGATTTACATCAGGCTGTTCACCAACCCGCTGCAGCAGATGTCGCAGGGACTCACAGTCATGCAGTCCGTGGCGGCCGCCGCAGAGAGGATATTCGGGTTCCTCGACGAGAAGGAATACGAGGACGAATCCCATAAGAGCCAGACCATGAAAGCCAAGGGTCAGGTGGAGTTCAGGAACGTCCACTTCTCGTACGTCGAGGGCAAGGAGGTCATCCATGGGTTCTCGGCCAAGGTCGAGCCCGGACAGAAGGTCGCCATAGTCGGTCCCACCGGGGCGGGAAAGACCACCATGGTGAACCTGCTGATGAGGTTTTATGAGGTCGACAGCGGGGATATCCTGATCGACGGGGTGTCCATCAAGGACCTCACGAGGGAGAATGTCCACGAGCAGTTCTGCATGGTCCTGCAGGACGCATGGCTGTTCGAGGGCACCATCAAGGAGAACCTGATCTTCAGCAGGGAGGACGTCTCCGACGAGAGGCTGGAGGAGGTCTGCAAGGCGGTGGGAATCCACCACTTCATAGTGTCCCTCCCCGACGGATACGACACCGTCCTGATGGACAACGAAACCCTGTCCGCCGGCCAGAGGCAGCAGCTCACCATCGCCCGTGCGATGCTGGACACCTCCCCGATGCTCATCCTCGACGAGGCCACGAGCTCGGTGGACACCAGGACGGAGCTGATCATACAGGATGCAATGGACACGCTGGCACAGAACAGGACATCCTTCGTCATAGCCCACAGGTTGTCCACCATCAAGAACTCCGACCTGATCCTGGTCATGAGGAACGGGAGCATCATCGAGCAGGGAACCCATGACGAGCTCCTTGCCAAGGGCGGGTTCTATCAGGACCTGTACGACAGTCAGTTCGAGGAGACCGAAATGGACTGAAAAACGGTGGTTTTATCACCATCATTCCCCATAGCTCCCCTATAATAGGAAGAACGCGCATTATAGGGGAGCGAATCTTTTAATAATAGTATATATTGCACCCGAATTACAAGCTTGAAAGCTATCCATAAGGGCCTGTAGCTCAGCTAGGTAGAGTACCTGACTTTTAATCAGGCTGTCAAGGGTTCGAATCCCTTCAGGCCCGCCAATGGACTTCATGAGAGATCGACGGCAGATCAAGTATGAGGAAAGGCACACACTTTTTCTCAAAACCAAACGTCTTCCCCAGATGACCGGTCTGGAAAAAAAGTAGGTGAAAACTTGGCAACAGAAAACATCTCGTTCAATGTCCTCACGCACTGTTTGGTGCCTGAGCATCACCTCTTGTCCGAGGAAGAGGCACAAGCTGTCCTTGATAGGAAGGGCATAAAACTTGAGCAGCTTCCCAAGATAAGAAAAAGCGACCCTGGAGTAAAGGTTCTGGAGAGCATCCACGGACCTATCGAGGAGGGTCGTGTCATCAAGATCGTAAGGAAGAGCAAGACCGCCCAGGAATTCGTGGCGTACAGGCTCGTAACGAGGGGATGAGCATGAGGGACCTAGTACAGCTCTATTTCTCGGAACACAACATCGTGAACCACCACCTCTCGTCATTCAACGACTTCCTCGCATCCGAAGACAACGCGAACAGCAGGATGCAGAGGATCGTCGACGACATCAGGGTGCCCACAGACGACGCCGTCCGCGGAGTCATCAAGCTCGACCCCGAGCGCACCGGCGGAAGGAACCTCGAGATCCGCATCGGAAGGAAGAGGGACGAGGACGGACACATCGATGTCAACGCAAGACCCACCATCCGTGTCGGCGAACCCTACGTCAAGGAGGCCAACGGATGCGAGCACTGGACCACCCCCATGGAGGCCAGGCTCAGAAAGTTCAACTACGCTTCCCGTGTGGAAGTATTCTTCGAGATTTACGAGAACGGCGAGGAGCTCGACTCCCCCGACGCATCCGGATGGCTCTGGGTCGGAGACCTGCCCATCATGGTTAAGTCCAAAGGATGCAGCCTGAGCAAGGAGAATCTCGAACACCACCTCGAGCGCACCCTGACCAACGCCGAGTATGAGGACGAACTCGTCAAGGAGAAAGAGGACCCCAGGGAGCCCGGAGGATATTTCATAGTCGGAGGAACTGAGAGGGTTCTGATCACCCTCGAGGACCTCGCACCCAACAGGGTCATGGTCGAATACAATGAGAAATACGGCGCGGCAGTCGAAGTTGCCAAGGTCTTCTCACAGAAGGACGGTTACCGCGCACTGACCCTCGTGGAGAAGAAGAAGGACGGAATGCTCTCAGTATCCGTTCCCGCAGTCTCCGGATCCATCCCCCTCATCGCACTGATGAAGGCGCTCGGAATGGAGTCCGATCAGGAGATCTACGAGACCATCGTATCCGATGAGCTCATGGCCAACACGGTCTACGCGAACATCGAGACTGCGTTCGATAAGAAGACATATGCACCCAACGGATTCCACACCACCGAGGACGCCATCCTGTTCCTCGAGAGGAACTTCGCTGCCGGTCAGGCGAAGGAGTACAGGACGAAGAAGGTCGAGTCCATCCTGGACCGCTCTCTCCTCCCCCACCTCGGGGACACATCCGCCGACAGGAAGAAGAAGGCTATCTTCCTCGGCCGTGTCGCACGTTCGGTTCTGGAGCTCTCCCTCGAGAAGAGGAAGGAGGACGACAAGGACCACTACGCCAACAAGAGGCTCAAGCTCTCCGGAGACCTCATGGAGGATCTCTTCAGGACCAGCTTCAGCAGCCTCATGAAGGACCTGAAGTACCAGCTCGAGAGGAGCTGGGGAAGGAAGAAGAACGAGAAGTTCGACATCAACACGATCCGTTCATCCATCAGGACCGAGCTGCTCACACACAAGCTCATCCACGCGCTCGCCACCGGTAACTGGGTCGGCGGACGTGCGGGAGTTTCGCAGCTCCTCGACAGGACATCCAACCTGTCCGCCATGTCGCACCTCAGGAGGGTCACATCGTCCCTTACCAGGAGTCAGCCCCACTTCGAGGCCCGTGACCTGCACCCCACACAGTGGGGAAGGCTGTGCCCCTCGGAGACACCCGAAGGACAGAACTGCGGTCTGGTGAAGAACGCCGCACTGATCATCGAGATCTCGGAGGGAATCCCCGAGATGGACATCAGGTGGATGCTCAGGGAGCTGGGAATCAAGACCGTCAAGACCTCGGACGAGACCCGTGTCTACGTCAACGGGGACCTCGTGGGAGTCCACGAGGACGCCAAGAAGCTGGTCAACGAGATCAGGGAGCGCAGGAGATGCGGTCTCATCTCGGGCGAGATCAACGTCCGCTACGACCAGGAGACCGACGAGGTCATCATCAACTGCGACGAGGGACGTCTCAGAAGGCCTCTCCTCATCGTCAAGAACGGAAGGCTGGCACTTACAAGGAAGCACATCGAGGGAATCCGCGAGGAGAAGATCAGGTGGAACGACCTGTTCCGCGAGGGAATCATCGAGTGGATCGATGCCGAGGAAGAGGAGGACGCCCTTGTCCTCGTCACCCCCTACGACGTCCCCGCCAGGTGCCCCTGCTGCAACCACGCGCTTTCGCCCACCGACGCCGACTGGATGAACCCCGGCAAGGACGAGGACGCGGTGCTCAAGTGCAGATGGTGCGGCGAGGAGTTCACAGTACCCTCCAAGCTCGACCCTAAGTACACCCACATGGAGGTCGACCCGATGATCATCATCGGAGTCGGATGCGGTATCGTCCCCTATCCGGAGCACAACTCCGCACCCCGTATCACCATGGGTGCGGCAATGGGAAAGCAGGCACTGGGGATCTCCTGTTCCAACTACAGGATCAGGCCCGACACAAGGGGACACCTGATGCACTACCCGCAGGTCCCCATGGTGCAGACCCAGACAATGAACTACATGCACTACGAGCACAGGCCTGCAGGACAGAACTTCTGCATCGCCGTCCTCTCCTACCACGGATACAACATCGAGGATGCGCTTGTCATGAACAAGAGCTCCGTGCAGAGGGGTCTCGGAAGGTCCACCTTCCTCAGGTCCTACTCCGCCGAGGAGCACCGCTACCCCGGAGGAACCGAGGATGCGTTCGAGATCCCTCAGCCCGATGTCACCGGCGCACGCGAGGAGGACAAGTACTCCATGCTCGGGGACGACGGTCTGATCCTGCCCGGATCCGCCGTCGGAAGCTCCGACGTCCTCGTTGGAAAGACATCGCCTCCCAGGTTCAACGAGGAGGATACAGACTTCCTCACGCCTCAGAAGAGGAGGGAGACATCCGTCACCGTCAGGCACGGAGAGAGCGGATACGTAGATTCCGTCATGATCACCGAGGACCTCGACGGACGCAAGCTCGTCCGCGTGAAGGTCAGGGACCAGAGGATCCCCGAGCTCGGTGACAAGTTCTGCTCCAGGTTCGGACAGAAGGGAGTCGTGGGAAGGCTCGTCGACCAGTGCGACATGCCCTTCACCGCAGACGGAGTCACACCCGACCTCGTCGTCAACCCCCACGGAATCCCGTCCCGTATGACCATCGGACACGTCCTCGAGATGATTGCAGGTAAGGTCGGATCGATGGAGGGACGCACCATAGACGGTACCGCATTCTCCGGAGAGAACGAGGAGTCCATCCGCGACGGCCTCGTCAGGAACGGATTCAAGAACACCGGAAAGGAGATCATGTACGACGGAAGGACCGGAAAGATGATCCAGGCCGAGGTCTACACCGGTGTCATCTTCTATGAGAAGCTGCACCACATGGTCAGCGGAAAGATGCACGTCAGGTCCAGAGGACCCGTCCAGATCCTCACCAGGCAGCCTACCGAGGGACGTTCCAGGCAGGGAGGTCTCAGGTTCGGAGAGATGGAGCGTGACTGTCTCATCGGTCACGGAGTATCCATGGTCATCAAGGACCGTCTCCTGGACGAGTCGGACGGAACCCAGCAGTGGATCTGCGGCAACCCGTCCTGCGGACACATCGCCATCATGGACAGGCACGGATCGCTGTACTGTCCCGTCTGTAAGAACAATACAAACATCTACCAGGTTCAGACATCCTACGCGTTCAAGCTGCTGATGGATGAGCTTCTGTCCCTTGGTGTAGCCATGAGGCTTCAGCTGGAGGATTTGAAATGACATACGGAATCACTAAGAGGATCGGCTCGATCAAGTTCTCCTGCCTCTCCCCCGAGGAGATCAGGAAGATGTCCGCCATCAAGGTCATCACACCCGACACCTACAACGACGAGGGATATCCCTTCGCCGGCGGACTGATGGACCCCCACATGGGAGTCATCGAGCCCGGAATCCGCTGTAAGACATGCGGATGCAAGGTCGACGAGTGTCCCGGACACTTCGGACACATCGAGCTCGCGCTGCCCGTAATCCATGTCGGATTCATCAAGGACATCAAGATGCTCCTGGAGTCCACTTGCTGCAAGTGCGGAAGGCTCATGCTCTCCCCCGAGCAGATCAAGGACCGTATGGACAGCATGGAGAAGATGGAGGAGCTCGGAGGAGGAACCATCGAGAAGAAGCTCTTCACGAAGGACACCGCCAAGGACGCATCCGGAAAGGCCGTCTGTCCCTACTGCAACGAGACTCAGATCAAGATCAAGCTCGACAAGCCCACGACATTCAGGGAGGTCGAGGACAACCACAAGCTCACACCCAAGGAGGTCCGCGAGAGGCTCGAGAGGATCCCCGACGAG
>Ga0265298_10003474_pt1 | contig 20778 bp, 21 predicted proteins | sample AusTroGonzalo_MG_3_FD_193486 | JGI IMG/M metagenome (GOLD analysis project Ga0265298, IMG submission 193486) | Bovine rumen microbial communities from tropical cattle in Woodstock, Queensland, Australia - Gonzalo_01 | ecosystem: Host-associated > Mammals > Digestive system > Stomach > Rumen ... | reverse complement strand
AAGTGGTGAGGTGTTTGGCCCAATATAAATCGAAAGGGTTGGAGCCTCGAGCTCAATCGTTGGAAGCGCTTCTGGATTATCGCCGGTTGCGATAGTGTCGCCAATGTTGGCTTCAGAAACACCGGTAATTGCTACAATATCGCCAGCAATTGCTTCTGGTACTTCTTCTTTACCAAGACCTTTATAAATAAACAAATTCTCAATCTTGCCATTTTTAACGGTGTCATTTTGTAGAACTTTTACGCTCTGGCCTTTTTTGAGTTTGCCACGGAAGATTTTACCAATACAGTACTTACCAAGATAATTATCAGCAGCTAGCGCAGCTACTAAAAGTTGAGCAGAGTCAGCGTTAGGATCTACGGATGGAGCTGGGATATCATTAATAATTGAATCAAAAATTACATGCAAATCGTCATCGAGCTTAGTAGTTTTACCAGCTTTGCCTTCGCGAGCAATCGCATAGTAAACTGGATAAAATAGTTGTGACTCATCAGTTGCAAGTTCCAAGAACAAACTTTCAACTTCTGACAAAACTTCGTCAATTCTAGCAGCTGGTTTATCAATTTTATTAATCACTACTACTGGCTTAAGACCAAGATCGAGTGCTTTAGACAACACGAATTTGGTTTGTGGCATTGGGCCTTCTTGGGCGTCCACAATCAAAAGCACGCCATCAGCCATATTGAGGGTTCTTTCAACTTCGCCAGAAAAATCAGCGTGGCCTGGGGTGTCGATGATGTTAATTTTATAGCCATCATAATAAACACAGGTTTGTTTGGCGGTAATGGTAATTCCCCGCTCATGTTCCTGGTCCATCGAGTCCATAATCAAAGTTTGAGACATTTCGGCTTGGTTATCGCGAAAAGTATGGGACTGTTTAAGGAGCCCATCCACAAGCGTAGTCTTGCCATGGTCTACGTGGGCGATAATCGCCACATTCCGAATTTTGTTTTTATCTAAAACCATAGGGATTATTATATCATAGATTGACAAGATATTCAATACGTGATGTAATAATATATATGCCAAAACATCTAAATCCAAACCAAATATACGAACCAAAACGTTGCTGGGTCGGCGACCAGCACAAAATTTGCTATGCCACCAAAGAAGAAGCTGAAGCTGCCGCTCGTGTTGCCGAATACGATCACCATATCGAAACTAGACTAGGCGTCTATAAATGCGAATATGGCGACCATTGGCATCTTACCGCCTCCCAGAATTAGGAACTTTTAATTCACCTAGTCCTAAACTAATTTTCACACTTTCCCCGCGAGTGGTATTACTTATTGGTATTAAAGTAATCATATTTTCTTTTTGAAAATCTAAATCCGAAATCATAATAGAATTTCCTTCAACAATTCCCAACACTGAATCATCCAAAACCACCATCGCTCGCCCGCTACTGCTAGAAAAATTAATTTTTATACCATTTTCCGCCATTTCCCAACCAAAATCAGAAATCGCCGGCAAAGGCTCTAAATTTACATCGAAATCCTCCACTCGTGGCAAAGCATCATATCTGGTTATAATTTCATTGGTCAAAAGCGATAAATCAGAAGCAGAACTTACCGCCCTCCCGCCGGTCGCCGTAGCTAAATTATCATAATCATCCGTATTCCAATATGGAGAGATAATATAAAAATTCACCGGATCGATACTCTTGCTTAATGTCACTACATCATTAAAAATCACACCATCAAGGTCGGGATTATGGTAAAGCGCATCAGTAAGAACCACGACGGATTTTGTCGAGCCATACTGCCAATTCAATTTTTTCATTACATTAAAACTTGCCGATAGTAAAGACTCCGGCGCATCGCCACCACCTTGCACGGAAATTTTATTAAGTTCGTACTCAACAATCTCTAAGGTACAAGTTTCAAAATTACAATGTTCCACCGGCTCATACGGATCACCTAAATCACCATAATCATACAGTGCCACTCGTCCGCCCGCCGACAAAGTTTTTTCAGCTAGTCTCAGAGCCTCGTTCTTATAATCTGCAATTAAATCCTGCATCGAGCTAGTCGAATCTATTAAGATTGCTGTGTCATGTAGAGATATATAATTATTCTCAATTTCAAAACTCTTGCAAACTTTATCAAAAATCAATTTCGAGGCATCTTCATATAATCCATCCGAAACATAAGACACGTGCGAATTAATCGAAAAATGTGTTGAACAGAAAATATCCATTTTATTGCACCACGTGCCTAATTTATTCTCAAAACCTTCTGGTTGATATGGTCGATAGCTCCCCAACATTCCTTCGTAAACCCGGCAATCCGGCACATAGATTCGATAGCTAGATAAATTCTTCCCGCTACAAGCTGCTGGTACCGGGCCATAGCCTTCCGGTAAATAAATTTTTGGGTCACCAAACGTTGCCGCATAAACAATTTTTTCGGGATTTAAAAATTTCAAACTTCTTGATACCACCATCGCACCCTGTGAATATCCGCCTATTATATATTTAGTATTAGGACAATTATTATTTATTTCTCGCACTAAATTTGTGGTGCCAATATCTACACTCTCACCGAATTCATAAGCCTCTCCACCGCTCACGAAAGTTTCAAGTAATGTAAATAAATTCCCTACACCAACCGCCGGATAATCCAAATCTTCAAACTCATAATTTAAATTAATTAATTTTAATTTTTCTTCAATTCCGGATTTAAAAGTTAAATAATTTTGATCCATCCATCTTTCTCCGCCCGATCCGCGCGCGAAAATTATTTTTAAATCTGGGCAAGACACTGCCCGAGCTACCGGAATTGGTATTAAATTTATAATTGATATTGCTGCCACCCATAAACCAAATTTTTTGGGCATGAACCTCCTTTTATTAAATTTGTAAATTATAGTCATATCGAAATCTGAAAATCAACCCCCTACTTTTCTTTCATGATATAATAGGGGTAAATGGAGGTAAAATGAGTACAAGTCAACGTGAATGGGATGAATATTTCATCAAAATAGCCGAAACGGTTGCGGAAAAATCCAAAGACCCATCTTCAAAAATGGGCTGTGTAATTGTTAACCCAAACAAGCGCGTAGTTTCACTTGGTTATAACGGCATGATTCAAGGCGCCGACGAGTCCAAAATGACTCTTTCAGAACGCCCTATGAAATATTATTTTGTAATTCATTCCGAAATGAATGCACTTCTTTTTGCAAAAGAAGATCTCACTGGTTGTACTTTGTATAACAAAACTGCTACCTGTGAAAACTGTCTCAAGCACTGCCTTCAGGCTGGCATCAAAAGATTTGTTTATGAAGAACTCCGCGTTCATTCTCATTCTACCGATCCAAAACATTCTATGACTAACGTCGAGACAGACGAAGCTATCGTTCGTTTGCTTTCCGCTATGCCAGAAGTAAAAACTTTGAATCTTTCAAACGGCAAAACTTATATCGAAGATATCCTTGATTCCTATCCAAAAGATTCTGAGGAATACGCTCGTCTTGCTAAGTGGATTTAATTACCATTTGATTGGCGCTTTACCTTCTTTTTCTAAATATTCATTACATTTTTTGAAGTGTCCGCAACCAAAGAATCCGTTATAGGCAGAAAGTGGCGACGGGTGCGCTGCTTCTAAAATTAAATGACGTGAAGAATCAATTAAAGATTTTTTATTTCTTGCATCTCTTCCCCACAGTATAAATACTAATCCATCGCATTTAGAATTTAAATACGAAATTACGGCCGTAGTAAAAGTTTCCCAACCTTTACCACTGTGTGATTTAGCTTTATGTGCTTCTACCGTCAGAACTGTATTTAGCAAAAGCACGCCCTGCTTTTGCCAATCGCGTAAACTCCCAGTTCTATTATGATGCGTGCCGAACTCTGCATCAATTTCTTTATATATATTAATTAGACTTGGCGGAATTGGTTGCGATGATGGCACAGAAAAAGCTAGGCCCTCTGCCGCTCCTGGCGTATGGTATGGATCTTGGCCTAATATCACTACTTTCACGTCATTCAAATCTGTCGTAAAAGCCGAAAATACCAACTTTTTTGGCGGAAAAATTGTTTTATTTTCATATTCAGAACGCAAGAATTCGGAGAGCTCTTTAAAATACGGTTTATTAAATTCAGAATTTAGAAACTCCTTCCAGCTCTCGTGCATGTCTCTAATTATAACACACATCCTTCTGAGGACCATATGCTCGGCCGAGCGGCCTCGAGTGTGTCCGAGGAAGGTGTGTTATAATTAAGTTATGTCTAAACTGTATTTTCGCTATGGGGCGATGGGATGTGGTAAAACGATGCAACTTCTGCAGGTTGCTTTTAATTATGAAGAGCGCGGCCACAAAGTCTGCGTAATCAAACCAAATACCGACACTAAACACGGTACCAAATTATATACTCGTATCGGTCCAGAACGCGAAACTAATTTTTGTTTTGATAAGACTACTAATTTATATGACGAAATCGCCAAAAGTTATAAAAACGTGCAATGCATTTTAGTAGACGAAGCTCAATTCTTAACTAAATCTCAAGTAGATGATTTGATGCGCGTGACTATTGATCTAGATATCCCAGTGATGTGCTATGGTTTAAGACTTAATTTCAAATGTGAAGACGGCGGTTTTGAAGGTGCCACTAGACTCCTCCAAGTCGCTCACGACATCGAAGAAATCAAAACTATTTGTGAATGCGGCAAAAAAGCTACTTTAAATTCTAGATTCTTAAACGGTAAATTTGTTGCTGACGGTCCAGACATTTTAATTGACGACGGTAAAACCAAAATTGAATATCGCGCTCTCTGCCCTGCCTGTTATCAAAAATATAAAGAAGGAGAAAAATAATGTATATCGTGATCGAAGGACAAGACGGTACTGGCAAATCTACCCAAGCTAGACTCTTAAAAGAATATTATGAAAAACAAGGCAAAGAGGTGGTTGTGATGGATGAGCCGGATGGTGACCTTCCTCAAGCTCACGACATCCATGATTTAATTGTGATCCGCGGCAAAGATTATGATATGGAACCCATGACTAATGTATTATTATTTACTGCTGCACGTTATGAACTTTGGCGCAAAATCGCTGAACCAGTGCTAAAAAGAGGCGGCGTGGTAATTTCTGCACGTAACTGGTGGTCTACCTTGGCTTATCAAGGTTATGGCGAAGGTGTGTCTAGAAACAAAATCGCCAAACTCACCCACGAATCATTGCCAGAAAAATATGTAAATCCTGATAAAGGCTTTGTCCTTACTGTTTCGGATGAAGTAAGATTAGCTCGCCAGGACAATCGCGGAAAATCTAAAGAAACTTTCGAATCGAAACCTAATGAATTCCAACAAAAAGTAAATAATGCCTATCCAAAAATTGCCAAAGAATTTGGCCTTATCATGATTGACGCTTCCGGAACTATTGAAGAAGTGTTTGACTTGATAAAAAGTATGCTATAATAAAGTTATGGTTAAAGTGGAGTGTAAACCGTTACAATTAATTATATTAGTTGCCATGTCATTTTTGTTTGCTTTAAGCATAGACAACATGGCATATTCAGCAGGAAGTGCCGATAATGCATATAGTGTGGAAGTAGAATCCGCACTCACTGTTAATGTGTCGGCGAATTCGGTCACTTTGAGATTAAATCCAGCCTCTAAACCATTCGATTATGGTGATCTCGATGTCACGGTCACTACCAACCACATTACTGGCTATAAACTCACCATGGATTCTGCTTCCACCAGTTTAATAGAAGAAAACGATAGTTCTCTCACTATTCCTACTCTCGCCGATTTAGCTGGGGGGTATACTGATGAATCATTTACTACTAATAGATGGGGCTATAAAGTCGGTACCACCGGCAATTATATTTCATTTGCTTCTGGTTCTAAAATCGCCTCATCGAACGGCCCGATTAGCAACGATACCACCACAGTCAGATTCGCTGCAAAAATCGATGGCACTCAAGCTTCTGGTACTTATAGTGATACTTTAAGTTTTATGGCCACCGTAAACCCACTCACACCATCCTCGTAAGGCTATAAAGCAAGTTCTTGCGCTACTACGCATTATCCTTCAGCAAATTGAGAATTATATAACTCGGCGTAAAAGCCCTTTTGTTTCAAGAGTTCGTTGTGTTTACCAGACTCTACAATCTGCCCGTCTTTCATCACTAGAATCAAGTCGGAATTGCGAATTGTCGATAGCCTATGGGCAATTACAAACGAGGTGCGGTTCTTAGTGAGTTTCTCGAGTGAACCCTGGATTAGACGCTCAGTTCTGGTATCCACATTGGAAGTCGCCTCGTCCAGGATCATCATTGGCGGGTTTGCTACCATAGCTCTTGCGATGGTAATTAACTGTTTTTCGCCAGCCGAAATATTGTCCGAATCCTCTGAAATCATCGTCTTATAGTTCTTTGGCAAAGCCTCTACGATATGATCGACATTGGAAGCTTCTGCTGCCTTTTTTATCTCTTCAAGAGTAGCTTTAGTATTTCCATATTTCAGGTTCTCCTCTACGGTGCCAGAAAATAGCCAGGTATCCTGCAGAACCATGCCAAACAGCTGTCTCACATCACTTCTGCGCATTTCTTTGATTGGTACACCATCTACGGTAATATAGCCAGAATTTGGCTCATAAAAGCGCATTAGAAGGTTAATGATAGTAGTTTTACCAGCACCAGTTGGCCCAACGATTGCTACTTTCATTCCCGGCTCAATTTTGACCGAGAAATTCTTGATGATTGGCGTACCATCTGTGTAACTAAAGTTCACATCGTGGAATTCTACAGCGCCTTTAACGTCCGAAAGCTTTAGAGCATCTTCTGCGTCCGGAGCTTCTTCTGGCTCTTCCAAGAATTCGAACACTCTCTCCGCTGCCGCGAGTAATGATTGTAAAGTAGAAGTAGAAGAAGCTACTTCTGTAATTGGTCGATTGAATCTTGATACGTATTGGACAAAAGCTTGAATCCCCCCAATTGTGATTTGGTTTTCGATTACAAATAGGCCGCCTACGATACAAATTGCAATATAGCCAAGATTGGTAAAGGCTGCTGTCATCGGGAATGCCAAAGACGAGAAAATCTGGGCTTTCATCGCGGCTTTTGTTAATTTCTCATTACTCTCATTAAAATCTTCAATGGCCGCTTTTTCGTAGGAATTAGACTTAATAATAATTTGTCCTGCATAATCCTCCTCGATTTTGCTATTTAATACACCAAGTGTATTCTGTTGTTCGCGGAAGTACTTTTGGGCGTGTTTCATAATTTTTGCTACTACAATTACCGAAAGCGGCACTACGATAAACGAAATAAGAGATAACGGCACACTGATAGACAACATCATCGCCATCACGCCAATTAAAGTCGTGACGCTCAAAGATACATCTGCAATTTCCCGAGACATCGAAGTGGTAATTACGTCAACATCATTTGTCATTCTCGATAAGGTATCGCCATAACGATGTTTGTCAAAATACGAAATCGGAAGCTTGCTAATTTTATTAATGATTTTAGATCTCAAATCCTCAGTATATTTTGCTGAGACAATACCAAGGATAAAGGCCTGGGCATAATTCAGAATCGCTGAGACGATGAACAATATAATTACGGTAATAGCAATACTACCAATCGTATTAAAATCGATATCTGGGCGCGTATTCACAGCTACGTTAGTCATGTCGCCAAGTAGTTTTGGGATAAAGATTCCAACCAATGCCGAGGCTATCGCGGAAAGAATCGAAATAATAATCGGAATCCGATATTTTTTAATGGAATGCCAAAAATTCTTCCACGCAACTTTGGAATTTTTTGCTTTTGCCCCGCGCCCGTGATCATGCATGGCGCACCCCCGCAAGTTTCATTTCTTTTTTAAATTCTAGGTCAGAAAATTGAGATTCTACAATCGATTGATAAACCGGGCAGGATTTTAGAAGTTCTAGATGTTTTCCCTTCCCCACTACTTTACCTTTATCAAGTACCACAATTTCGTCGGCATCTTTAATTGTATTCACTCTCTGTGCTACAATCAATACTACTGCAGATTCAGTTACCGGTTTTAAGGCGTTTCTAAGCATCGCATCAGTCTTCATATCGAGCGCTGAAAAGGCATCATCAAATACATAAATATCTGGCTTTTTGCAGATTGCTCTTGCAATCGATAGTCTCTGCTTCTGCCCGCCAGACACATTAGTCCCGCCTTGCGAAATATGTGCAGAATATTTATCTGGTAATTTTTGGATAAATCCATCTGCCTGGGCAATTTTTGCAGCCTTTACTACCTCTTCCTTGGTAGCATTTGGCGCGCCAAATTTAATATTTGAAGTTACCGTACCGGAAAACAAAATTCCTTTTTGTGGCACTAAACCAATTTTCTTCGTTAGATCTTCTTTAGTGTAATTTTCAATCGGTAGGCCATTCACTAAAACCTCACCGGAAGTCGCTTCATAAAATCTTGGTACTAAATTGATCAAAGTGGATTTACCAGAACCAGTCGAGCCAATAAATGCAGTAGTCTTCCCTGCTTCAGCTTTGAACGAAACGTTAGATAAAACTTTTTCATCAGCATCTGGATAATTAAAATCTACATTTTTAAATTCTACCGACGGCCGTACATCTGGCACGCCTTTAGTTTTTCCTGGCCATTTAATTTTTGGCGTAGTTTTTAGTACCTGGTTAATTCTGTCCGCCGAAACATTAGCGCGTGGCAGCATCACGAATAGGATTGAAAGCATTAAAAATGACATCATCACAAACGATGCATATTGTGCGAAAGCGGACATATTACCAAGATATGAAGGATCTTGATTCAAAAGCGAAATTCCAACCCAAGCACAAAGCAAAGTCATTCCATTGAAGATAATGTTAATAAATGGGTTCTGAAGCTCGAAAATTCTATCTACATAAATCAAAAGTTTAGTCATAGTTTTGTTGGTCTCATCGAATTTCTTGCGCTCTACGCTTTCGTTATTAAATGCGCGTACCACCCGCATACCAGTTAGATTTTCCCGAGTAATCAAAGTGATCTTATCAAATAGTTTCTGGAAAATTTTAAATTTAGGCAAAACTAGCGCAATAATGATAGCGGCCATAATTATCACTGCAAGAACGCCGATTACGATAATCCAGCTCATTTCGGCAGCGGTTTGAACTGCCATCACCAACCCGATAATACAAAATAGCGGTGCTCTTAACATCATCGACAACATTAATACAATCACCATCTGCACCTGTGAAATATCGTTGGTGGTCCTAGTGATTAAACTTGCCGTACTAAATTCCTTGACGTCAGTAAGATTAAAACTTAAGACCTGGGAAAAAACTGCCGCTCTGAGATCTCTCGAGAAGTTTGTACCGACTACTGCCGAAAAATAAGAAGATATGAAAGAAAGACCAGCTGAAAGAATGGCTACGGCCAACATAATACCACCTAGCTGCCAGATTTTGGCAATATCGCCTGGCACAATACCATCGTTGATGATATTAGCCATTAAAGCTGGGATTTGTAGTGTAGTATAAACGTGTCCTGCCGTAGAAACCAGGAGGATAATTACCTGCCACCAATAGGGCTTTAAAAACCTCAGCAATTTTAGCATATCTATTATTGTAACATGAAATTAGTTGTTTAACAAATTGGTGATGAGGCCACGGGCTTTGAGATAATGCTCGAGTGAATCATACTGACCATTATTATATACACCGGTAGCAATCTGGGTAGCAGCATAGATGCCTACGTAGCGATAATGCCAGGTTTCGAATAGACCAGTAGAGCCATTCTCGTCTACATTCATTGGCTCCGCCATTGAACCACCAGCCCAGGCTTCTGGGAAGCGATCGATAAAGCCGTATTTATAGGAGTTGGCTTTAAGCCATTGCCATTCAATATGGCTATCATAGGTGCTAGTATCAAGCGAAGTCCCATAGACTGGATCAAGAAGATCACAGGTGAGGCCGGTATGATGATCGGAAGCCCCGGTTGGCATGCAAAGTCGTCCACAGCTAGTACCAATCTCCCTAAAGCAAGATCTAGTTTCTAGTGTATGGCCTGGATTTGCGATAGTATAATCTGCAACCATCTTGCTGAGCCACTCCGCAGCTTCTTTATCCATTAGGTTATCGCCGTTGCCAGGATTGCCTTCGACAATCCCGTAAGTGCTATATAAGCTAATCAATTCAGCTTTTCTGGCGGCAATAAAGCTTTGCTCTACCATGAAATTCGGGTTAATTAGCATTAGCCTACCAAGATTAATAGTTGGGTTATTTGAAGCTATCGTAGTGATCGGTTGAATACTCAACGCATCTTCATCAACTGGTTCTGGTTCCTCTGGTTCGGTCGGTTCAGCTGGTTCATCGTGTTTTGGTTCTACTGGCTGATTGCTTTCTTGTGGTTTGCTATTTTGATGGATCAGGAAGGCAATACCAAGGGTTGCACCACCTACTAAAATAGCCACAGCGATCAAAATAATCCACTTTTTATTGCTAGATTTTTTGGCGTTAACAAGGCTACTCCCGCCAGGCAATTTATTTTTTGTGATCATCCCGCTCCTTTCGTTTTTTCTCTAAATGCATTGATAAATAGATAAATGGCCCGAGTAAGATATATATATAATATTCAAAGAAACGCCAGAGCATCATTGCCCAAAAAACGTAGCCGGTAGATAGGCTGGAGAATACAATATAGAAAGTACCTTCGGCGGCGCCCGAGTTTCCTGGAGTTGGAATAAAGTAAACTGCAGCCTGTACTGCAATCGTCAAGAAATAGGCATCCCAGAAATTAATGCTTCCGCCGAATGCGGATAACACAAAATACGGGATACAAGCAATTAGAAAATTCGAAGCGAGTGACATTAGTAGTGTGCCACCAAGTACAATCGGCGACTTAGCTACTAAACGCACATTCTTGGTGTAAGCATGGACTTCTTCTTCTACCTTCGCCACTGCTTCATCACGATTTTTTACAATTTTAAATCTAGCTAAGGTTCTTACTACTAAATTAATTACCCAAGCGGTGAACTTTGGTGAAATTGAAGTGCCAAGTACCATTATTGGCCAAAAGGCATAGAACAAAAGTCCAAACCAAGCTGTAGCGAGTAGTGCCGGGTGAGTATTCCCTACTCCACCGAGCAGGAAGCACGGAATTGCAACTAGCAAAAATGCCATTTGTCCGCTGATCATCGAAAAGATTGGGATTGCCGTAGCCATGCCATTAGAAATCTTACCAGTCTTTCGCATTTGTAAGATCTGTGCTGGTTGACCACCTACTGCAGCGGGGGTAACTTTATCGTAGTATCGCCCGATTAACACTACTCTGCTGGCTAATTTCCAAACTTCACGACGGGTAAAGCTGCCAGGTTTGGCTGCCGATTTAATCATCAAGACATATTTAGCAAATTCCAGTGTAATCATCGCCGTAAAACAAAGTGCAGCCGGGATTAGCATCCAACCATCCAATTTTACCCGCATTAATTCTGTAGCATTCTCGCTGTCAGAAAACTCATTAACAGCTGTAGCTATAATTACTGCCGCGTTGATGCCAATAAAAAGTATAGTCAAAATTAATTTTCGGAGTCGTTTCTTGGTTTTCTTATTCATTTCTGTCTATTGGCTGCCTTTATATTAGGATATTCATCAAACAAAATTCTGATGCAGCCCGCGATTGGAATTGCGATAATTGCACCAAGAAGGCCAAACATATACATACCGATTACCACCGCACAAAGAATTGCTACTGCTGGGAGATTGAGCGCATCGCCTTGAATCTTCGGCGAAATCAAATTATTTTCAACTTGAGCGTAGACAACATATACAATTACGAAGATAATGCCCGCTACCGGTGATGTAAATAACAGGATTAGAGTAACTAAAAGTCCGCCGATTAGCTGGCCGAACATTGGGATCATATAAAATACCATTGTAATCATCCCCATTGGGATGGCGAGTGATGCAGAAATCGGTGTAAATAGCGACAAAATCAAGACAATCAAACCAGAAGCGACGCCATCGAGTACAGCTACGATTAGTTGGCGAGATACATAAGTAGAAATTACGTTTGCCATCCTCGACAATACTCTTTGCGCTACAGTAATTGGTTTTTTGTTTTGCTCACCTGTGGAAATACTCTTCCAGAAAATATCGATGAGCATTGGTCCTTCCAGAAGGAATAGTAGCGTTAATACCAATACCAACATAATTTTCATCGCGGCGTCAGAAACACTGCTTACACTAGCCACGAAGTTAGAGCCAAGGTTGCCCATCAAGTTTTGCGACAAATCATTGACGGCATTTACAATATCGCCTTGCAAATTCTCGATGCCGATTGAGTGACCGAAGTTATTCACGCCATCCCAGCCGCCGAAGTTTTTCTCGAACATTTCTGGTGCTTGTTGGATGAATTTAGAAGTTTCGGTAACCACCACTGGACCAACTACTGCTAAGATCCCGCCAATTACAGCCACAACAATAATATATGCAAATACCACCGAAGTAGTTTCGTGCTTCTTCTCTGTCCCAAAATGTTTCGTAAAGAAGCCATTTACCTTTTTGACTAGAGGCTTAAGAGCTAAAGCTAGGAAAATTGAAATACCGATAATGATGAGCCCCGTTAGAGCCTTATCGATAATGAACAATACAATAATGATAATTAGCGGAATTGACCAAAATTTCACAAAAGTTTTGGTGTCCGTCTCAATAAGCTTAGACATTTACCTCCTCCATAGACTTATTTTACCATATTTGGTATAATATTGGTAAGAAATTATGGCGAAAAAAGTCCTAATGCACACCTGCTGCGCCCCGTGCAGCGTTTATTGTATTGACTCTTTGCGGAGCGAAGGCATAGAGCCAACGGTTTTTTGGTACAATCCTAATATCCACCCATATATCGAATACAAAACTCGCCGTGATTGTCTCAAGGAATACACTAAAAAAGTTGGCGTAGAGGCAATCTTCATCGAAGAATATGGCCTAGATGAATTTTGTAAAAACATCATTTCGGATATTGAGAACCGTTGCGTTAATTATTGCTATCCAAAACGCCTTGGCGAAACTTTTTCATATGCGGCAAAGCATGGTTATGACGCCGTTACCACTACCCTTTTAGTTTCTCCTTATCAAAAGCACGAGGAGCTTAAGAAAGTCTGTGAAAGACTAGCTGAAAGTTTCGGCATAGAATTTTTATATCGTGATTTCCGGGCTGGATTCCGTGAAGGTCAAGAAAAAGCCCGCGCAGAAGGGCTCTATATGCAAAAATATTGTGGCTGCATCTTTTCCGAAGAAGAACGTTATAAAAAACAGATTGAAAAGGATTTAAAAAATGCTAGTATCTGATTTTAATTATAATCTTCCGGAAGATAGAATTGCGAAGTTTCCGCCAAAGATTCGTGGTACCACTAATCTTCTAGTTCTAAATCGAAAAACTGGCAAATATCAAGATTCTAAATATAAAGATCTTGTAGATTTTCTAAACCCGGGTGATGTATTAATTTTAAATGATACCCGCGTGATGCAATCTAGGATATTTTGCGAGTTACCAGATGGACGCAAACGCGAATTAGTGGTGCTTGAAAAACATGGTGATGAGCCACAGCGCGTGATGTATCGTGGCAAACTTCATGATGGCGATGAGCTAACGGTAAAAAATCATAAAATTTTTATTAAACAGATACTCGGCAATGGTATCGCAGAAGCAGAATCAGAAACTCCGCTAGCAGACCTTGCTGAAAAATACGGTACCGTACCTCTCCCCCCGTATCTTCACCGCGATGCAACTGAAGATGATAAAAAACGTTACCAAACTGTTTGGGCTAAAAACATGGGTTCAGCTGCTGCACCAACTGCTTCACTCAATATGACCGAAGAACTGCTTGATAGAATAAAACAAAAAGGCGTAATTGTCAAGTATATCACTTTGCACGTCGGACTTGGTACTTTCCTTCCAATTCGTACGGACAATATTGAAGATCATAAGATGCACTCTGAGTGGTACCATATCCCAGAAGATACGTTAGCTGCTATAGGCGATTGGAAAAAGCCATCCGAGGACCATAAGCTTGGCCGAGCGGCCTCGAGCGTGTCCGAGGATGGCTGTTCCAACCGCCGTATAATAGCTCTAGGTACTACGGTTGCAAGAACCTTAGAATATTATGCCAAGACTGGTAAAACCGAAGGCGAAGACGACATCTTTATTTACCCTGGTTTCGAATTTAAGATTGTCGATGCATTGATTACTAATTTCCACGCACCAAAATCTACCGTTTTGATGCTTACCGCCGCTTTTGCGGGCTGGGATCATTTAAAGCCTGCTTATGAGCACGCAATTGAAAAGAAATATAATTTATTAAGCTACGGAGATTCAATGTTTATATGCTAAAGTTTGATATTGAAAAGAAAAAAGATTTAATGCGCGCCGGCGTAATTCATACACCACACGGTGATATCAAAACTCCATGCTTTGTTGGAGCTGCTACTCGGGCTGCTGTCAAGGCTCTCACTATGAAAGAAATGCGCGATTTAGGTTCACAGGCGATTTTAGCTAACACTTATCATTTGGTTTTGGCTCCAGGTACTGATTTAATTAAAAAAGCCGGAGGATTAGCTGAATTTTCTTCGTGGCATGGACCAACTTTTACCGACTCGGGCGGTTTTCAGATTTTTTCCCTACCCGATGTTAAGATAAACACCGACGGCGCCAAGTTTAAATCACATATTAATGGCGATAAGCTTGAAATGACACCGGAATCTAGCATGCAAGCCCAGTGGGCAATCGGCGCCGATATTCATATGGCATTTGACCATCTTGCTAAATCTGAAAACCGCCAGGACATGGAAGAAGCTATGCAACGTACTCACGATTGGCTCGATCGTTGTGTTGCCGAGCATCAGAGATTGATGGAGGAAGCTCGAAAGATGTCTTCTGAGGACCATAAAGACTTGGCCGGAGCGGCCCGGAGCGTGTCCGAAGAAGACACTTTCGAGCAGTATTTATATGCCGTGGTGCAAGGTGGCACCTTTAACGACCTTCGCGCTGAGTCCGCCAGATATTGCGCTTCAAAAGAGGTTGATGGCTTTGGCATCGGCGGTGTGTTTGTTGCTGACGGCATGGACGAGATGTTGAAAACGGTAAATGCTATTTTGCCAGAAGAAAAGCCTCGTCATCTTCTTGGTATGGGCCAGGAACCAATTGATTTATTCGTCGGTGCCAAATATGGTTGCGATACTTTTGACTGCGTAGCGCCTACCAGAATGGCTAGAAACGGCTCATTATATACCTTAGATGGTCGCATTAATATTAAGAATGCCAAATATAAAGATGACTTTACTCCTCTCGACCCAGACTGCGATTGCGAGTGTTGTAAAAATTACAGCAGGGCCTATCTTCATCATCTTTTCAAAACTGATGAAATCGGCGCTAAGGTTTTGGCTTCCATCCACAACGAGCACTTTGTTGTAAAGACTGTCGACAGAATCAGAGAATCTATTATAAACGATACCTTCGAAGAATACAAACAAGAATTCTTATCTAGATACTATAATACCAAGTAGCGCCATCCGCGCTGTCATTTAGAGCAATATTTTGCTTCAAAAGTTCATTTCTAATTTCATCAGATTTAGTAAAATCTTTATTTTTTCTGGCCTCATCACGCTCGCGGATCATATTGTATATATCATCCGAAACATTTGGCGTATCGGCCATCAGCCTTAAACCAAACAATTCATCAATTCTCTGCCAATCCGCTAAATTAAGTTCTAGATTATCAATCAATGCACAAGCCTCGGCAGAATTCAGGTTATTATTGACGGCTTCTAAGATTTGAGCAAAGTTAGCGTCGTCGTGTTTGATATCATGCTGGTAACAGGCTGCGATTCTTTCGCGCCAATTTTGGCGACGATTATGCGAAGCTTCCAGGCTTTCAAAAGTAAAGTTACGCGTACCTTGATAGTGCCCAGAAAGAAGCCACATCTTAAAATCCATCGCCGAAAAGCCTTTTTCTTCCAAATCTTCCAAAGTGTAGGTATTGCCGAGTGACTTAGAAATCTTTTGGCCATCAATTGTAATAAAATCACAGTGAAGCCAGAAACGTGACAATTTAGTGCCGTAGGCAGCATAGGTTTCGGCAATTTCATTGGTGTGGTGGATCGGGATATGATCAATCCCACCAGTATGGATGTCAATAGGCTCACCAAGCTCTTTATGAATGATCGTGGCGCATTCTAGGTGCCAGCCTGGATAACCAGGGCGTCCAAGATAGTCCCAGCGCATCGCGTGATTTTCATCTGGTTGGATGAATTTCCACACAGCGAAGTCGGAAATGTTTTTCTTCTCGTTAGAAAAGCCAACTCTCGCTCCAGCTTTTAATCCTTCCAAATCTAATCTAGCGAAATCGGCATATTCAGCGAATTTGGATGTATCAAAATATACCCCATCGCGAGTTTCGTAAGTGTAGCCATTCTTAGTCATTAGGTCCACCGCTTCAGTATCTTCAGCGATATAATCTGTGGCTCTAGCAATTACGTCAGCTGGTAAAAATTCCATTTTTGCGTAATTGTCTAGATAAACTTTGGCATAGAAATCTGCAATTTCGAATGGAGTTTTGCCCTCAAGTCTAGCACCCTTTTCAAGTTTATCTTCCCCGTCATCAGCATCAGAAGTAAGATGCCCAACGTCGGTTAAATTCAAAACTCGCTTTACATTATAGCCATTTAATTTAAGTGCACGCACCAAAAGATCCCAATAGGCATATGCTGCATAATTCCCGATGTGTGGAAAATTATAAACCGTCGGACCACAAGTATAAATTTTTACTGTATCAGAAGCTGGTTTAAAATTTTCTAATTTACGAGTGAGCGTGTTATAGAGTTCCATTCAAAAGCCTTTCTAGGACTGGCACGAGCTTGGTGTATTTATCATGTCCAATGCCATGTGTGCCAGGAGTTTTAATCGCTGAAATCTTTGGATTTTCTTTAAGAAGTTTAGGGATATTATACCCAGCGATGATTTGATCCGCCGCGCCGTAAATAATTGTAGTAGGCTTGGTGATGTTAAGATAGATATTATAATTTCTCTTATTAAATACAATTAAATCTAGTTCGTTATTAAAGGCCTTGTCATCTTTATAAATTGGATTCTTTAGAATCATCAATTTCTTGAAGCCTTCTTTACCGGCGATGAATTTTGGACTTTCAAATTCTTCAGGTCTAAATACCGGTGGCGAAATCAAAATTAATTCCTTCACCATCTTCTTGTGCTCATTAGCAAAACGTGATGAAATCAAGCAACCCATCGAATGCCCCATCAGGACCAAAGGAGTTTTAATTTTTAGGGCTTCAATTGCGTTATAAAGCCCTTCAACCTGCTCTTTATAGTCATACTTCAATTTGTCGGACTTTGTAGATTTGCCAGAACCAAGTAGATCGAAACGGACAAATCTAATATCTTTTAGCGAAGTAGTACCTTCTAGGTACTCAAGTGGTTTGATGAAACGTGAAGAATCATCAGCAATCCCGTGCACACAGACTACGGTAAGTCTCGGGTTTTTAGAGATGCAATTATCGTAAGTTTTGGTTAATTTAAGCATTTTTTTCCTCCGCTTTTAATTCTGGCACTATCTTTACTAAATCTTTTACTACTTCCTCGTAGGTCGTATCGTAAGTCCTAAATCCAGCAGCATAAGGATGGCCACCACCACCAAAATAGCCAGCGACTTTATCGGCAATCTCGCAACCAAAACAACGGATTTTACCTGTGACTTTACCATCTGGATAAGTCTTTACCGCTACAGCTACTTCTACATCCTCTACCATGCGCAATTCTTCTAGAATCAGTACATTTGGATTGTATTCATCTGAGAATTCCTGGATATCTTCCCAAGGAATTAAAACCACGGCTAGCGCGCCGTCTAGATAAAATTCTGTGCGTTTAATCAAATCAGCCTTGTAATCAAAAATCCTCTGGGACTTTTTCATATATTCTCGGCGCGCCTCTTCAAGCTCAGCAATGTTTGCCCCGAGTCTAGTTAGCTCCGCCATGATTTCAAAAGTTCTATCGGTAGTTGCTACACTAGTGAGCCCTAAAGTATCTGACAAAATCCCCTGCATGATAGCTTCTGCGGCAGGTTTTGTAATCTCTATATTGCAATCTTTCGCCATTTCGTAAATCACTTCAGCGGCAGCCGGTCTGGTTTCGATAATGCTCTCGTGTTCAAAATCTAAATCATCTGCTGTCTCGTGGTGATCAATCACGAGTACCGGTGCAGAATACAAACGGTTTTTAATTGCCGAATCATCTAGGAGTTTAGATAAAAGCACAGTAGCGGCGGTATCAACAATAATATACCCATCTGCTTTATAATCAAATTCTACGGTCACTCTAGACCAATCCGGGAAATAATGCAAATATTTAGGGATATCAATTGGACAATACAATGAAACCTCTTTATCTCGGAGCAGATAATCAAGTGCAATCGCTGACCCCAAGGAATCCCCATCTGGGTTCTCTGCTTGAATCACACAAATCTTCTTTTTGTCGTCAATGAAATCTAAAAATTTCTGGTACATTCTAAAATAATTATATCATAATATGGTAGAATAATATTATGACCGTTTTTCACGCAGACAAAAAATTCGAGCGATTCGAAGATGTTACTCCTGAGCTCTTAAAAAAGGAGAAAGTTAAGCTTCTTCTCTGTGATCTCGACAATACTTTAAGGCTCCATTCCGAAAAAGAGCCAGCTGACGAGCTCGCTGATTGGGTAGAGGAATGCCGTGATGCCGGCGTTAAGATTATGATCGTATCAAACAATGGTCGCAAAAAGATGATGCAAAGATTTTGCGAACCACTTGGGATTGATTGTGTTTGGTGGGCTAAAAAGCCAATTTCTACCAAGCTTACTGCCGCCATGGAAGAATATAAAGTTAAACCAGAAGATACCGTAATGCTTGGCGACAAATGGTCCACTGACGTCCTCGCTGCTAAGTTTGCTAAAGTTCGCGCCTGGAAAGTTGATCACAGAAGAGATATCGTATGAACGGCCCAACTGTTTTAACGATTTTTAGGATTTTATTAGTCGCGCCATTGATGATTCTGATTTTTATGGATAATGACGTCGCTAAAATTGCTACGATTGCTATCTTTACGATCGCTTCCCTTACCGACTTTGTCGATGGTCGTTGGGCCAGAAAAACCAAGAAAGTTACCGATCTCGGCGCTTTTCTCGACCCTCTTGCCGATAAGATGCTCGTAAATCTAACTTTCCTAGCTCTTGTAGCTATGAATTTAGTTCCGCTTTGGATTTTTGGAATTATCTTAATTCGCGACTTTGCAGTCGACGGCATGCGGATGATGGTAGCAAAAACCGGCACTGTAGTTTCGGCCTCGATTTTCGGCAAAGCCAAAACTATGGTCCAAATGATTACTGTAATTTCAATTCTCTTAAATCGGATTTTAAATCTAGAACCACTAACTCTAGTAAATAATATACTATTATATATAGTACTCGGTTTAACTATCCTATCTGGCTTAATTTATCTAATTAAAGGAAGCAAGCAATTAAAATAAGTATCGTGCCAGTGAAAGCGGTAGAATCAACCCGATCTAAATAACCGCCATGGCCTTCGCTGCCACCTACAAAAAGTTCAAGGAATTTGAAGAATTTATTCTTGATAATAATTTCATTGGAATCTTTCACGCCGAATCTGCGCTTCAGGAAGCTTTCAATTAAATCACCACAGAGTGCCAAAGGTCCGCAGAATAAGAACACCCAGTCGGTATCAAAGCTACCTTGATTCAGAATTTTGGTTAGTATCATCAAAGTTGCGGTAAGAAGTCCGAGGAAGGTGCCTTCCCAAGTCTTGTTCTTAGAAACGTGCGGGAATGGGCGAGATTTTTTAAAGATTTTACCGCCGAAAGCTTTACCAAAGAGATAAGCGAAGATATCGTACCCGCAAACACCCAGAATAATATACCAAAAATGATCGCGATCTATCTTTGCTACAAAAATCACACTACAAACCAAGAAAGTAATCTCAAAAAGCGCCAAAATCAAATTAAAAATTTTAAATTTCTTTTTAAAGAATGAAAGTAACTCAATTACCGACATTGCAGCAAAGAAACCATAGATAATTTTAAATGGGATCGAGTTAAAAGTATAAAGCCCAATCAGAGCCATAGTAAACATGGATAAACCAACGATAACCCTCACTTTAAAATTCTTGTCCATGTCTATATTATACAACAACCCAGCGTCTATGGTATAATAAAAACTATGTTGGAATTTCTTTATAATAAAATCCATAGTGGACTCCGCAAATTAGACGTATATTTAGAACGCAGTAAATACGGTTTTATTGAAAAACTCCCCAAAGATCTTAAATATTTTGAGGGTAGCATGTACGAAGCAGTGCTCCGTTCAGCTGAACGCTATCCAAATCGTACCGCTCTAGAATATTTTAAGATGGAAATCTCCTACAAAGAGATGATTAAAAGAATTAACAAGGCTGCCTGCGCCATGAAAGCCCTTGGCGTCGAAAAAGGTGATGCAGTTACTATTTGTATGCCAAATACCCCAGAAGCCGTCTACATGTTCTATGCCGTCAACGAAATCGGGGCCGTAGCCAATATGGTACATCCACTTTCTTCCGAGAAAGAAATCGAAGAATATTTAATTCAATCCAAATCCAAAGTTATGCTTTGTATTGACGTTTCTTATCCTAGGGTTGAGAACATTATTAAAAATACCGATGTTGAACATTTAATTGTGGTTTCTCCTACCCGTTCGATGGATTTCTTGTTAAGACTCCTCTTCAAGCTTACTAAGGGT
>Ga0265298_10003473_pt1 | contig 20779 bp, 44 predicted proteins | sample AusTroGonzalo_MG_3_FD_193486 | JGI IMG/M metagenome (GOLD analysis project Ga0265298, IMG submission 193486) | Bovine rumen microbial communities from tropical cattle in Woodstock, Queensland, Australia - Gonzalo_01 | ecosystem: Host-associated > Mammals > Digestive system > Stomach > Rumen ... | reverse complement strand
AAACAATCCTTAAAAAAGTTCGAAATTGAACTCGGCATCCACCACCAAGAACTCGGATTACCATGGGATGAACCGGTTCCAGAAGAGCTTTGGGAAAAGGTTGCTGAGTATTGTGATAACGACGTAATTGCTACTGAGGCCGTGTTTGAAGCTCGGAAGGCCGATTTCACAGCCAGACTCATACTGTCTGATCTTTCGGGTTTGACGCCGAACGATAGCAATCTTCAACAAATTACACGTATACTTGTCGGGAACGAAAAGCATCCGAGACATGTGTATACAGACTTAGCAACAGGGGAGGTGGTCCAATGAGTAGAAGGTTCGATGATTATTTCTTCTCATCAGGACAATATCTGTTAGATACTGCCGAATGGGTCCCAATCCCTGACTATCCGGGATACTATATCTGCCGTGAAGGATACGTATACGACGGTAAGCGCATTTTAAAACCTCATCGCGGAGATCTGTCTGGTCACCTTAACGTTAGACTTCGTAAAGACGGTAAGGTACACGAAGAATATATCCATCGTTTGGTTGCGATATCGTTTATACGAAATCCAGAAGGTTACCCTATTGTTAGACATCTTGACGACGATCGCGAAAACAATAATGCTGAAAATTTAGCATGGGGTACACAGAAGGATAACCATGAAGACGCCGTTAGAAATGGCACCTACCGACCATTTACTGATGAGGAGCGAGAGAAGAGTAACGAAAAATGCAGAAGACCTGTCATTGCGACGCATTTGGAGTCCGGTGAGGTCTACGAATTCCGTTCGATAAACGATGCGGTACGAGCTTTGAAAGTTCAGCAGGCCAACGTATGCAAGGTGCTAGCTGGATCGAGACCGCATACTTGTGGATTCCATTTTGAATACGCTAAGAAAGAAGGCGAAATATATGATTAACGCATTCCCAGGTTATGAACTCAAGCGACTTGAGGATGGTAAATTGCATAATATGTTTCGCGGTGACGACGTCGGCTTTGGTGGGTGGGTTTACGCCGAGCCGGGAATAGCATCGAATGTTGCGTTGCTCGATGTCGGAAATATGCACGGCGCTAGTATAATCGCCCTTAATAAGTTTGGAGATTATACGCAACGGTATATTGAGATTAGAAATGCACGTATGGCTATAAAACACGGGCTGAAGACGGGTGATTTTTCCGAAGCATCGAAGATGTTCAATGGAACCTTAGCGAAATATCTAACTTCACCTGAGGATGCTGACGCTTTACAGAATGCATTTAAGCTGATTCTGAACTCGACATATGGAATAGCGGCTGCCACATTTGACAATCCTCTTAGAGATTCGAGAGACATCAACAATATAATTGCTCTAAGAGGAGCGTTATTCATGAGGACGTTACAAGACGAGATTAAGAACCGTGGATTCCGTGTGCTCCATTTGAAAACGGACAGTGTCAAGGTCCCGGATGCAACTCCTGAACTTATCGACTTTATAATCGACTTCGGCAGACAGTACGGGTATGAGTTCGAGCACGAGTGTACTTATGAGCGCATTTGCTTGGTTAACGATTCTGTCTATATAGCACGATACGATAACCAAGGCATTCGGAATAAGGGTGGAAAACATGCCGGAGAATGGACTGCTACAGGTAAACAGTTCCAAGTACCGTATGTTTTCAAATCATTATTCAGTAAAGAACCCATCGAGTTTGAAGACATGTGCGAAGTAATGAGCGCTAGTACCGCGTTATATTTGAAGGGCGAGGATGGTAGACCAGAATTCATAGGTAAAGTTGGTCAGTTTTGCCCAGTTAAACCGGGATATGGCGGAAAAGAACTTCTCAGAATTAGTAAAGACAAGGATGATGAAGGAAATCCGAAGTTTAGCGCCGCTACCGGAACCAAGGGATACTTATGGCTCGAATCCGAAGTAGTGAGACAGCTCGGGATGGAAGACGCCATTGACAAGAGTTATTACGAGAATCAGGTTGCGAAAGCTATCAAGACCATCGACAAGTTTGGCGACTTCGAAATGTTCGTAGATCTTGATACACCGATATCAAACATTACAGAACCCACCGATGAGGAGTGTAAGAATGTCACTCCATGCAAGAGTTCTGAATTCAAGTCGTGCTGGGAATGCCCTTACTTCTCTCAGGCAGATTCTCCATTCTGGGAACCGGTCTGTGCTAAAGACTTCGATGTGAGCGATACGGTTCCGTTCTGACGCTCCGCAAGAATAACAGCGTCTGTAGTGGAAAGGAGGTGTTAAGTCATGAAGATGGCATCGACAATAAATAAGGCCCTAGTTAAGGCTAAGCTCGAACCAGCGATTTCCTATCTGCCAAAGGAAGATTGGGAACTGATCGACAAGGCTCTCGACGAATTAGCTAAGATGTCTGTTGGGAAAGGACAGTACGGAGTTATTAGAAACTCATATGTTGATTTCTTGGCGAACACAAGCTTCTTCTGTGGAGTCGTGGTCGCAGCAGGAACCATCTTTCTGGTGAAGAAAGGTGTCGGGCTCGTTAAGCTTGCCAAGCAGAAAGCTGAGAACGAGAAGTCTGAATAACAACACCACAACCATGAGAGGAGCACTTGGAAACAGGTGCTCTTCCTCTTTCGCAACATTCGCAGGTTCTATTATGGCAAGGGTTTGCCGAAATCTACACGAAAGGAGGAACTTGGCAATGACTAAGGAGGAAATCAAAAAGTGGATAGAGGACCACAAGGAGCCGATTATCATCGGTCTTAAGCTCGTTGGAGCAATAACGATGGCTGTACTTATCGGTAAAGCGATTTCCAAGACGAAGAATGTTCCCATGGAAGTCATCTATGATTTGCCGCCCGAGAATATTCCGGAGTTTCCAAAAGCACCGGATATCCCGATGGGGCTTATCAGACATGGCGTTTCCGAATGGGATACTGTCGAAAAAGGCGTCTTGGAATTCATGACACCGTTCGCACAGCCGGATTCGGGAAAGTATCCGACGAAGCTGAAAGATCTCCATGAGATTCTTGAGGCCCTGAAAGACGTCCCTGGAATCACCGATGATTCTGATGTATGGGCACAGTTCAGTGTGAGTAGAGACAACACGTAAACCCTGCAACTGGAGAGCACTTGGAAACATGTGCTCTTCGGTTTTCTAAACTTATTCTAAACTTATGCGAAACTTAGGAGGTTAATTATGTCAAAAATCTATGTTATTGAATGGTGGGTCGACTACGAATCCAATTATGAAGATCAGAACTGTCACGAGGTTCTCAATGGTATCGGTGCTTTCGATGACGAGCACGATGCATGGTATGCTTGTATCGATGCTGCTGAAGAAGATTCTGATGAAACCCTTGAAGAGAATCCCGATGCGACGATCTCTGAATTCGAGGCTAATTATAGCAATATGACCGTATCATTCAATGTTTACGACGGCGTATGGAGAACCGTTACATACAAAGTTACGGAATTCGAGCTCCATAGCCATTCAGAAGCGATTCGCAAAACCCAAAAGCGAGTCCATGAAGCCACAAAATCAATGTTTGCGCAAAAGAAAGCGGAACTTGGTTTATAACTTATTGAAAAGGAGAATATTACCATGGCTAATTCCAACCTTAACCTCATTGCTATCGATGACACTAAATTTATGTTCGCTCCGAATCTCGCGGGCGATCCGACTAAGAGCAAGTTCGGTGCTAAGACCAGAACATGCACCATCATCGTTCCGGACCCGCATCAGGTTCAGGACCTGCGTGACAAGGGTGTCGAAGTGTTCGAGACGTCTCCGCGTGAGGACGATGATCCCGATGATTTCGTTCCTACCTATTTCATCAGAGCTACTCTCAGCTACAGAAACAAGTATGGCGAGCTTCTCAAGTATCTTCCGGACGTTTATCTCGTTAACGCAGATGAAGAGGCTGTTCCGATGGACGAAGAGACCGTCGGCACCATTGATAACATCCGCGTTACGGCTATCCACGTTGTCCTGAACGCTGCGCCGAAGAAGGATAAGGACGGCTACACTCTGTATATCAAAACCATGTACGTGGAGCAGGACTTCGAGTCCGACCCGTACATCAATCGTTTCAAGCGCTACCGTGGTGGTAGAAGGGATGATGACTGATGTATTTAGGTAAGAGGATCTATCCGTCAACCAGGGGAATCCATGATATGGCTAACCCATTCGCTAAAATGGCGGAGGAAGCTATGCGCGGATACGAGAAACCGCCTGCCCTTGATTGGGGTGTTCCGGACGCAATCGAGCAGAACGGTAACATGGTTCTTGCTAAGCATAACCTCAAGTATATCGGCGAAACGAACACCAATGTTCGCTATATGCCCAAGGGGTGGTTTGTACAGATCGGTCGGAGTGTAATACCTCCGGAAATCGGCTTCGTTGTCTCGTATAAAGACGTCGAATACGTATATACCGGCCCTGAAGAAGGATGGGTCGCAATCAACAACCACAGAAAGGAGGAAACTGAAATGCCTGTACGCTACAGTAGAATTTATCCTAGACTTAACATCAAGAAGGTTATCTTCAACGCTCCTGCTACCATCGTATTCTGGGACGACGGCACCAAGACGGTCGTGAAGTGCGAGAACGAGGAGTATGATCCTGAAAAGGGTCTTGCCATGGCTATCGCAAAGAAGGCACTCGGCAATCAGGGCAACTACTACAATCAGTTCAAGAAGTGGCTGCCCGAGAAAGAGGAAGGACCTACAGTTATCATCCCTGATATCGGTAGCCCTCTTTATGAAGCGGCTAAGAGACTTGCAAAGGGTGTGAATAGTGCTCTCTCGGGTCTCGAGAAAGACTCTGAATAACTAAGTGACGGGGCTGCCGATCATGGATTTGTGCCGGCAGCCCTCTATTCTAAACTTACACGAGAGGAGAAAGACCATGTCTAAATTTAAACTTGGTAAACTTGTGGCTAACGCTGATGTAGTGGATATGATGCAGAAAGACCATGTGTTTGCGGCATTCGTATCTAAATCCATTCGGCGGTATGAGGAGTGCGACTGGGGTGATACTTGTGAGGAGGACAAGGAAACTAATTATCAGGCGCTCGAAAACGGTGAACGCATCCTTGCAGTATATGAGCAAGCTGGTGTGAAAACGCCTATGAAGATCTGGATCATTACGGAATGGGATCGTTCGGCTACAACGATTCAGTTTCCTGAAGAATATTGAGGAGGGGACAAGAATGTTTGAAGATTTCATTAAAGAAGCGCTTGACGGGGCTCCCAAAGAAGTTGTCGACATGCTCTTCAAGATTGCTGCGACGAGGGCAGATGATCTTTGTCGTACGCAGGTCGCGAGACGGAAGTTCCGCGAAGCGAACGCATCCAATCCCGAAATGCTCGAGTCATTTGACGCTATGTGTGAACGTTACGACCTCAATGTCATGGTCGTACAGGCTCTCGGTAACATCAAAGCGATGCTTAGTGATTTCGATGGCAACAACTTCTCATTCGTGAACTCCCACGAAAACATCAGACTCCTCCGAAACATCATCACTGTAGCCATGATCTCCGGTAGAAACGTCGGGGATCAAATGTGCAAAATCCAGAATATGGAGGAACCGGACCATGATGATAGAACTGGGGACGCATCAGATTGAGGCACTGGACAAGATAAGAGACGGATGCATTGTCCATGGGGGTACCGGTAGTGGCAAGTCTAGAACGGCTCTCGCGTACTATTATCAACAAAACGAGGGAAAGATACGGGTTGTCGACGAGAATCTCGCGGAACTTGCCTGTGATATGCGCGCTCCCATGGACCTCTATATCATAACAACGGCTCAGAAGCGTGATAAGCTCGAATGGGAAGGTGAAATGACGCCGTTCCTGCTGAGCACCAATCCTGAGGTCAATTTCTACAAGAATAAGGTGGTAGTCGATTCGTGGAACAACATAAAGAAGTATAAGGAAGTGCGCAATGCATTCTTTATCTTCGACGAGCAGAGGGTTGTCGGCAGCGGAGCATGGGTAAGAGCATTCCTCAAGATTGCTCGGTATAACCATTGGATTCTGCTGTCGGCTACTCCCGGCGATACATGGTCAGACTACATTCCCGTATTCATCGCCAACGGATTCTACCGGAACAGGACGGAATTCAAGGAAGAGCACATCGTCATGAAACCATTCACGAAGTTTCCTCAGATAGACCGGTATATCAACGAGGGGCGTCTGATAAGGCTTCGTGACAGGATTCTGGTTGATATGGATGTAGTTCGAGTTACGACTCAGCACCATGAGTACATCTATACGACGTTCGATAAAGAGGCTTATCGAAAGATACTCAAGACTCGATGGAATCCGTTTGCAGACAAGCCTATCGAAACACCCGGAGAGTTCTGTCAATGCTTGCGCAGGGCGGTTTCAGAGACCGATTCCAGACAGCTAGCAGTTCTTGAGTTGTTTGAAAAGCATCCGAAAATGATTATCTTCTATAACTTCGATTACGAGCGAGAAATCCTGCTTAATCTCGGTTATGGTGAAGATGTGGAGATTGCAGAGTGGTCGGGACATAAACATCAGCCGGTTCCAACTTCTAAGCGATGGGTGTATCTCGTCCAGTACAATGCGGGAGCAGAGGGATGGAATTGTGTTACGACCGACACCATTGTCTTCTATTCTGAGAACTACTCGTATAAGATGATGGAGCAATCGGCAGGACGCATTGACAGACTTAACACGACGTTCATAGACCTGTATTACTATCATCTGACATCCCACAGCTCCATCGAGAATGCTGTACGCAACGCTCTTAGAACCAAGAAGCAGTTCAACGAGACACGGTTCGTTGGTAAGCATTATAATATTACATTCGAGAAATTCGAGAGGAGGAATGCGGCGTGAATGAGATTAGAAAACCGGAGTATCATCTGTATTTGTATCTGCCGATTAACCATAATTATAAAGATCTTTACGGGATGCAACTAACCGTTGATATGGTCGATCAAGCGGTTTCAATGGGTCAAGACATAAGAACCATTCAAGTCTGTACTCTGAGCACTTTGCTGTTCACTAAGGGATACCGCATCTTCGTCCATGACAAGCCTGATTCGAAGTTTGAAATAACTCTTGGCAAATGCGAACGGACGAATAGGGAAATTCGCATGGGTCACGATCTTGAGAAACTGCTTCTTTCAGGAGAATTTGATTCGTTTGACCCTACGATGGCTAGTTGATTCGCAATAATTACTCCTTATATAATGGGACTTATCCGACAGAGAGGAACCCTCGTGATTCACGGGGGCTCTTCCATTTTCTAAAACCTAGGAGGTGCAAAAATGTTTGACGAAACCGCTATCGAACAGTTCAGACAGGACTTACCGATCATCAGAGCTTTTGCCGGATGGTCACTTGAAGACCTAGCGGAGATGCTTGACGTATCAAGAACCACGGCTACTTATCTCGAAAGTAAGCCGGGTACGATGAAAGCGTTACACGTCTATGCCATCGATTATCTTATTATGCACGAGATGGTGACGAACAGACCACTTTCGGTGTGTATCGATATACTCAATCGAAATAATGCCGGTGCTTTCTCGATTTCAAGAAAAGCACTCATTAAGAAGGTTGAAGAGCTGAAAAAGACGGTCGGTAAGAAGAAAGGCGCAAAAAAGCTCAAAGAGGAACTTGCAGCATGGATGGTAGAAACTCTGTGATACGCGATAATTGCTCCTTATATAATGGGAGGGATTCCCAAATGATATTAAGGAGGAAATAGTATGAAAACAAGAGAACAGAAGATGCTGGATCGCGCACGATTCACAGCCAAATATGAAATGCCGTTCTGGAGTAAGGTACAATCTATCGCGGATAAGTACCATCTCTCGAGCATTCGTGATTATGCTGAGATTAAGTGGCGAGAAAAGACAGGCGGAAGTTTGACGCTCATTTCTACAGCGCTCAATATCAAGGAGTCCAAACTGAATAAGGAAGCGTCCTCGTGATTCACGGGGGCTCTTCCCTTTTTACGCGAAAATAACAAGGTATATAGTGGAGAGAGACCTAACTCAGGTCATACCTCTTAGCAATTTGGAGCTGACAGTACGTTGGCTCTTCTTTTATCTTTACTAAACTTATTCTAAACTTTTTTTAAGGAGGAACTTGTTATGGAGTATACGAGAGAAGGCAGAGCTGTGACTTATGTCCACTATGGTCATGAGGAATTTGACACAAGGCGATTCAAAGTCGTTACTAATTTCGGTAATGTAGGAGTTAAGCCTAACGGTGGTCTGTGGGCTTCTCCAGTCGAGGCTGAATCGTCATGGAAAGAATGGTGTGAATGCAATGACTTTCGTGACTGTCGCGAAGATATTTCTTTCCGCTTCACCATGAGGAATCCAGATAAAATCTTCTATATCGATTCCGAAGAGTCTTTTAAAGAGTTTGCAGGACGGTATGCACAGACCGAAGAAGCTAGATTCGGTGTTGGGGACGCTGCTGTCTTCATCGACTTCGAGAAGATGCTTAGCGATGGATGGGATGCACTTGAAATCTCCCTTACCGATTATGGGAGCCTTTATTATCTCATGTATTTCTGGGATTGTGATTCCATCGTTGTACTTAACCGAGACGCAGTTGTCCCGGTTTGAATTAAACTTATCTAAACTTATTTTAAACTTAAGGAGGCTTATTATGAAACCCAACATCAAGCATGTCAACCGTAACAAGCGGTTCCGCAAATCAAAAGTACGCTCGGTCGCCAAGGATCACAAGTCCTTCGACTATTTGCTCAAGAAATCTAAACTTAACTAAACTGGAGGTAAACTGAAATGAAAACTAATGAACTGAATTATCCGTATAACCTTCTGGCTAAGATTAACCAGATTGTTGACGCAAATGATAAACTTCCGGAATGCGAGGAAGATGCTCCTGAAGACATCGAAGAGGTCATGGAGTATATCTTTGCTCGTTTACGCCGAAGCAGCAGAAAAAGTAGGATTCTTGGTAGTACTTTTATCCAGGAGTACTACCGGTATGATACGAAAATGAAAGAAATTGCTGAGGAATTCGGACTCACTCGGTCGTGTGTATCGCTGTATATCAATAACACCATGGAGGCTATCGGCAAATGCCTTATATACCGTGATATGATTCGCCTCGGCATTGCATATAACATGTCCAGAGGTTTCAGGAGTGCTCGAAAAGAGGGATACGACATCGGATACAAGCACGGCTATGCAGCTGGACAGCATCTCACCATCGAGAACAACAAGGTCGATCGTGATTCGCCAATCGAGGATTGCGACTTTACAGTCAGGACTTATAATGCATTAAAGCGAGCCGGAATCGAAACGGTTGACGACGTTCTTTCTGCCGGCGATGAACGCCTCATGAAGATAAGAAATCTCGGAAAGAAGTGTCTTGATGAGATTCACGAGTTTATCGATGGATATAAAACTGAAGATGAAACTTAAGGAGGGATCTTAAAATGAAAGAGACTCCCCTGTTTGTGATCGAATCAGCGACCATGGCTGATAAGAATGACGGACACATCATCCGCACTCAACATCACGCTCGCGAGTTCAAAGACCATAAGAGTGTTGTTGACTATATGGAAAGTCGGACAAAAGCTCTCAAAAATAAGGGTTACACCATCAAATTCACTGATGATGGACGAGTGAATTGCACGAACGCTGCTATCGGACAGACTAGAGTCATGATCGTATGCGAGCAGCGGTTCTTCGCAAATAAAGAGGAATACGCTAAGAGGCTCATGAAATACGTCTTGGCAGAAAGTCAACTGGAAGAACCCACCGAGTCTCTGAATTCACTTATGAAGAAAGCGTTTGGAGACTCTTATAACTTTACTTAAATGAAACTGGAGGTAACTGAAATGAAAAAGGAAACTAAAAGATCTTTGGCAAGAGTGACTGAGGAAGCTGTTCTGGACGTCGCTGGCGGCATTGTCGGTGCTGTTTGTGAGTACGCAATCGCGCCGTTCGTCATGGCTGTCATCAAGTACGACTTCCTGTGGAGAAATCCTAACGCATCAAAAGAGGCTACGGATCTTCGTGTGAAACAGGAAGGCGAAATTCTTCTCGCTAAACTGAAACACGATGGATATGTCAGCATTCGAAATGTTGAACCTTCTAGAATCTATTATGCTCGTAGATCATTTGCGGTATATCTTGAAGATTTACTTGGGCGGATGATTACTAATGGAGCGACGGCTGAGGAGATCAAACACGTGGCCGATATGTGTCACGAGTATGGTTGTAAACGCAACAGCTTCATCTCTATCAACAACCTGAGATGGATCCACAAGATGGAAAATAAATATGGAGTGGAGGAATGGGTATGAATAATAATTATCCTGACGGTCCAGTCGCGAACCTCACTTTGCTCTCGTACGGCAAAATGAACGTGATAAACGGCGTAGTAGTTCCTGCAACCCATGACTTATCTGGATTGAGGTTTGACAACGTGATTGAAGCTAACGGAACACGATCCGACATCTATCGAGTCATCGCTAACATGCTCGAAAAGAAGGATGGTCATTTTGTTTACGATATACTTTGTTGTAATACTCATATCGGTTATGATGTATACGCCATCGCAAATATGACTATGAATCCGATGAGCAGACTTGTTCCAGGCGAAAAAGACCTTATCGGACGATTCATTACGACGGTCTGCCTCGAAGATAGATTTGCTATGGATTTCGACGGCGACTTCGTTCGGATTCTCAACGAGGGTCTGGTACAGCGAATGTTGGAGGTGACCAAGCAATGAAGTTTGAAGAAGCCATGACTCATCTGAGAGCCGGTAAGACGGTTGCGAGACCGAAGTATCATGGAACTGTCTATTTCAGTATCGGTATCGACGAGGATTATGACCATGAGTTTCCTTGTTTACTCAAGCATGTCAGAGCGTCTAAAGATGGTGAAAAGGTTCGTTGGCGGACGTATATCGTGCATAACATCACAACTGACGACATCTTCGCCGAGGACTGGGAAGTATTCGAAGACGAGGGAGGTGAAATCAAATGAAGTTGAGTAAGCTTGTCAACGACTTGATGACTTTCCTGCTCACGAATGGCGACAGAGAGGTTGTCACTGCTCAGAAGGATCCCGAGACAGCGGATTACACTTACGGAACCATCGGTGATATCGTTGACTACGGTGAGGGGAAGATGGGACTCGTTGGTGACCGGGAGGAAAACGACAATGGAGAACCCTAAGATTGACAGAGGAGAAGTGATCTGGGAGCGGATTTACGTCAGGAATAACGATGAAGAACGTTTCCGTTTCATTATCACTTCCGATAAGAAACGCGATACCTACTTTCTGTACGAGGTTGCAGAAGATGGTGTCACAGCTAAGAAAATCCACAAGGCAAGAACACCTGTGCAGATCTGGAATAAATATCTGCATGGGTTATTCGACTGAACTTCACTAAACTTAAACTGGAGGAAAAAATATGAAGAACTACAATAAGATCGGATATTCCGTTTCCGAAGTTGCACAGATCTTCGGATGTGCACCTGTCACCATTCGCAGGTACATTTACAACGGCTATCTCAAGGCTGATGTGTCTAAAAACGACAAGCAGAATACCATCCGTATTCGAAGGGAGCATCTTGTCGAATATATGACCGAACATCCCGGTCGATTTGACAGTGAGCTCCTGAAGCGCTTCGGAATCGGTACGGATGATGGTAAAACTGATAAGAAGATTGAGAAGAAAGACAACAAAGCAGACTTCGCTCCTGGAGCCTATACCGTTACGGACGTATCAGAACTTGAAGGCGCATGGGGTAAGCAGAAGCAGGCGTCTAAAGCAAAATATGAAAAGAAGTATCCGGCATATGACATCGTAGCTGATGGTAAAGTTGTTATCTCCGGCTGCGAGAAGCTTACCGTCGGCAAGATCGTCGATGCGCTTATCACCGACAGAAATCTCGAGATCGCAAACATCTCGATTGTGAGAAAATAAGGAGGTGTATCATGGAGATTCTTAAGAACGGCTCTATGGAAAAAGCCGCCGAGTTTGACGAGAAGAATGACATCAAGGTGAGATTCGAATGCGGGCGCTGCGGATGCGAATTCGTGGCGTCTTCATTTGCAGGAGAATGTGTCATGACATCTCTATCCATGCCGGACGTAACTGAGAAATGGACGGCTAAGTGTCCGGAATTCGGTTGTCACCATCCTTGTTACAGCGACGATGAGATTATCGGAGACGACATGGATGGTGTTAAGGTCTGCGGTATTTGTAAGAATTTCGACACATTCGAGAGTGATTCAACAAGGGGTTCCTGCCGTAATAATCACAAATTCGGAGTCTTATGTGTGAGTGAACATGCGTGTCAAGAATTCAAAAGGAGGGAACCATGAAATTTCTTATTGTGGCGGAGTGCACCATGAGAGATGAGGTCGAACTTGAGCACGAACCGACTGGAGCAGATTTGCTCAAGATGATGGATGATGTGAACAAACAATTCAAAGAAATGAGATTAAAAGTGCAGGTGGACCAGATACGCGCTACCTACATTTCTGATCCTATTGAGGAGGAATCGTGATGGCTGATTCTAGTGGTTACGTATGCAGTCGGTGTGAACGGATTATCAACGGCGGCCCAAATCCGGTTATGACAGATAAGGGAATCAGTTGGCATTTGTGCGATGACTGTTTTAACGATCTCCGTTCTTTCATGTCGCCGTGTACATACCGTTACAACCATCAGAAGAGTGAAGAAATCGCAGATCAGATTAAAGCGGAGAATGAACTGTTTGATCTCATTTCGAATGAACTGTTTGATCTTACTGGAGCAGATTTGCTCAAGTTACAGAAAAGGCGGAGGTGACTGAGCAATGACATTTGATAAGCTGAATGAACTGAACGCTATCAATGATAGTATTCGGAAGATGACGGACGATATCGATAAACTTGATACATTTGCGGATTATCATACGATCCAAATAATTGGTCGGGTTCATGGAGAAACCCTCGATCAGGCAGATGTATTGCTTGATATCGATGACTATCCTGAACTTCTGAAAATCATCAAGGAACATGTGGCGCAGAAGCGTCAAGAAGCCATTAAAGATTTTGAGGAGGCTTAATTATGAACGATAAGAAGTATTCCATGAGCGACATTATCGCTACCATGGCTATCAACGGCGCAACAAAGGAAGAGCTTGATCGGGTTATCAAGTACAGCGCTGCGGTTATCGACGCTGAGAGAGCTCGCAAGGAACTCGGTATTGAGGAGCTCGTAGAGAAATATATCCATGTCGACTCGAACGAGACTTACGAAGAAGAATTCGACGCGGTTGATGCGTTCTTCGATAAGTACGATACTCTGATTGACACTGCTCCGAGAAACTCTCTGCTCGGAATGATGAATGATCTGGATAACGCCATGGTATGCATCGAGGGGCATATCGTGGGCGAAACCGAAAGTAACACAAATAGCACAGACCTCAAGGAAGCTGAAGCATACATTACCCATGTTACTCTGCTTCTTGCACAGATGTGGTCGGACGAGAATCCGGATATCGAGCTGACGTGTGTTAATCCGGCGACTGGAGAAGAAACCATTATCAAGGGTAAGGAGGAAAAAGAAAATGGCTGAACGAAACTATATCGTGGTCGAAGTTTATCCGAACGGCATGACTCGAGTTATCGCGCAGGTAAGCGATCTTGATAGCGCGCTGCTGTTACTCGGCGAACTCACTTCGAGATACAACGACCCGCATAACCTTTTCGCCATCCGAACTATCTATGTGACCGATGGTGAATCCGTCCACCGTTACGAGAATGAGAAATGGTGGATTAAGAATAGTGAATTCGAAAAGGAGGAAACTGAAAATGGCTGAATATACAAATTACAATAATCCGGAAGAGATGGAGCGAGTCACCATTGCTAAGGAAATCGAAAAACTTCGCAGAGAAAACCGGAAGCTGATGGCAGGCAAGATCGCTTCGTACGTGCTTGCCGGCGTCTCCGTTGCTGCGGCTATCTACTGTGGTAAAAAACTCAAGGACGTCATGGGTGTTGTTAACTCAGCTGTTACGGATGTCGCTTCACTGACCTACATCGACGTACAGCAGGCGGTGGTCGACAAAGCGGTTGAGAAAGCCGCTCAGAACGCCGCTGGAAAGGCTGTGAAAGCGACTGAGGGACTCATGACCACCATGGTCGAGAGGGCTGTGTCGAACGCCGTTGTCAATGCTAAGGAACCACTTAAGCAGGCAGTAACTGAGAAACTCGCTCGTGAAGTGGCCATGATCGACAAGTCCGAACTCGTTGAATCTGTCGAGGAGCAGGCTAAGGCGATGATTCTCGAGAAGTTCGAGGGTCGTCTCGATGGTATCGCTGCTGACTTCAGTCGGAATCTGGAAAACGTCGGCAAGATCTACCAGTCGATTGCAGAGACCATGCAGCCTAAGAGCTGATGCTTCGCGAAGTTTACAGGTGATTTTATGAAGAGGATGTGACAGGTCCTCTTCTATTTTTTTATTCAAGGAGGATAACAATGGATGATGTAACCTTTTATGAAGATCCGAGGGCGGTTCTGTGTCACTTTAATCCGAACCATGACCCTCGGACAGGACGATTCGCGTCCAGAGCACTTGCGGCTTCCGTTTACAACAAAGCTTCGAAGAGGGTCAAAAAGATCGAAAGTGATGTGATTTCCGCTGCTAGAGAGACTACCGCCAAGATGTATGGTCTCGATCACAAACAGAAGACACTTGAATCCATCACGAGGAAGATCGAAACAGACTCTCATGAGAAAGGCATCAGTCTGAGAGAGGCTGCTGACGACATTAAGGATGCTGTCCGCTTCACCACCGTATCCTCTGACAAAGATTTCGTCGAGAATTACCTGACGTTCAAAGACGAACTCTTTAAGAAAGGATACAAGGAGCTGCGGTGCAAGAACTACTGGGAACTGTATAACGAAGGTAAAGCCAAGCACAAGCAAGTGACATCTGTATTCGGAGACGACACAGGCTATCGCTTCGAAGTTCAGTTCCAGACACCATCGTCGATTGACGCTAAAGAGAAGAAGACGAAAGTGTACGAGGAAGCGAGAAAGGAGGGAGTCTCGGAGAAGCGCAAACAAGAACTCATTAGAGAGATGGAGAGACTGGCTGAGACAGTAACAGATCCATCAGGCATCGAAAGAATCAAGAATCACTAAGGAGCAACTATGAAACCATGAAGAAATCTCAAGTGAACAAGTGCGAGAAGATCGCAGACCATTACGGACAGGCTACACAGGAAAAGCAGGCCGTATCTGAGTTGATGGAGCTAGGATACGTTCTCACGAGAAGACCGTCACAACGAAAAAGCGACTGGAAAGAAGACTTGCTGGACGAGATGGCGGACAATACCATCATGATTCAGCAGCTCAGACTTCTGTATGACATCTCAGACGAGGCATTTGATGAAAAGATTACTGAGAAGCTTGACCGGCAGCTCGAAAGAATCAAGAACGGGGAATGACCCATGTTAAAATGTTACGATTGTCTCAAGTATGAGACATGTAAAACCAATGCAATCGAGCCGGCATGTGACCGGTTCCAACCGAAAGGAGTAAATTACCATGGCAACTACGAAAAAGGAAACCACAACCGCAAAGAAGACCACGACCAAGACCGAAACCAAGGCGACTGCAAAGAAAGCACCTGTGAAGAAGGCAACCGCAACCGCTAAGGCTGCTTCGACTAAGACCACAGCTAAGAAGCCCACCGCCAAGAAAACACCGGTCAAGAAGACCAAGAAGGAAACCACGGTCGTCATGACCATCGAGGCTACGTTCATCCTCAAGGCTGGTCAGACACCGGACAGCATCAACCTGACTGACATCTGCCCGGCTGCGGACAACGTCAATCTCAAGAAGATGCAGGTCTTCGAGAAGGACGAGTAAGGAGAAATGACCATGGACGGAGTCGTTTATAAGAAATTCACAACATCTGAAGACGATGTGCTTTATCCGCTGTTCGGTTTCGCATGTGCCAATTACAACGAGAAGTACGATACGGATTTGACACTGATGCGAGATTACTATATCTTCGGAGCGGTTATTCAGGAAGAGGACATGGATGAAGAGCTGTGTCCTCATATGTTCCGCTTAATCAAGAAACTTATGAAGAAGGATACAGAACTTGCAATGGTCGTTCTCGGAGTAAAGGATGTATCTAACGAGTTCCGCGAGAAAATCATGGAAGAACTCGATGGAGCATTCGGTTTCGATGAACTGAAGGACGTCTACGAGGACAGAATCGTATTCGCTAGAAAGGTGTGATAAACGATAATGGAAATCAGACACGACTTTTGGCGCGGTAACGATATCCGTTTCGTAAATGTGAACGGAGAATGGTATGCCGTACTCAAGGATGTATGTGACGCACTTGGTATCAGTAATCCGAGAATGGTTAGATATCGCATTCCGCTTCGTTATATCGAAAAAGTATCTGTATCTGACCTACATTCGACAAATGCCACATCAGACGTAAGTTCAACTGACGTCACATCCCACGCTCGGCATTCTCAGACGATGCTCGTCGTCAACAACCGCGGTATCTACCATGCATTCCTCGGTTCCAGAAAGCTTGAAGCTCAGAAGTTCGTCGAGTGGATGCTTGGTGTAATCGAGCGAGAGCAGGGACAGCAGGGTTACGAAGACTACGAAACCATGAGCTTTGCCGAGGATAAGGCTGCTGAAGACCCGCGTACGGACGAAGACATCATCAATCAGCATGTGGAAGACATCTGGAAGCTTCGTGAGTGGGGCGAGGACAAATGGTGGATCGAATACGAGCAAGGACGATTCATTGATCTTCAGCAGTACGTAGACGAGTTCTGCCCTGAAGAGCTTGCAGAAGAGATCTATCTCCGCGCTTATCGTAAGTTCGGAGGACAGTGTTAACAGGAGGAATAACCATGGACGAGAGCTTTGTTCCAACATTACTTAAAAATGAACTCGAGAATCGTGAGGAACGGCTCTCGAAAGTGACTTATGAAATCCATCGTATGCGAGATAAGATTGCGGATGTGCAGTCTTATGCATCTTTCTCTGATGTCTATTGGCTTCGGAAAGAGCTTGAAGTGTACGAGAAGGCGCGGCGGGAACTTCGTGGAGAGGTTTCCGCCCTGCGTCAAGCCATTGCTAAACTCGAAAGGGAGGATTAATGATGGCAAGAGTATTCAAAGCATCCGGTATTCTTTATTCTAATGGTGAGACTATCGGGTTAACATCATATCGAATCGCTGGAGAGTATCTGGAAGAGCTTGTGAAGGTGAGCCCAGAGAAGATTCCGGTTGTCAATACCACCAACAAGAGTCTGTGGAACGATCCAGACAACACCATCGGATATGCTGAACTGGAATACGTTGACAACAAAGGCAATCCGCATATCGTAGCGAATATCACCTTCAACGCCCAGTCTCGAGCATTGTATGAGGGCTTGTTGCAGTCTAAAGATCGCAAGAGACTTCGATTAGGATTCATGATAGACGCATTCAAGTGGCCTACTCCGGAAAAATTGGTCATTAACGATGGTGTGATTCGGGCAATAGCACTTGCTGAGACTTGTCTGGGTGGATGGATTCACAAATACGGATGGGAGGATGTATGATGAACAAAATCGAAATGGGCTGCTTCTATTTCATCATCGCCATGGCTGCTCTGATCGGATACGGCTTCGGTGTTAAGACAGGACCTGAGGATAAAGCAGATGTCACGCTTGAGGAAATCGTGGAAGTGACTTCTGAAGAAGCGGGCAGGACGACCATGGAGACCACGACTACGACTGTTATGACCACTTGCAGTACGACCATAACGAGTGTTACAGAGTCCACCACAGCTGAGACAGTGACTGACTTCAAAGACACCATGACTTATCTCGGGGATTTCAGGGCTACGTATTACAAAGGCGATTCAGTCCCCTGTTATGGTGGATCAGGACGGATGCTGGTGTCATGCTATGAGAAAGACGAGTGGTATAAGGGGAGCGTGGCATCCCGATGGGTATACGGGCAGTACGGATATAACGTCAATGGTAAAACCACGGTCTATATCGAGTTCGATAGCTATCCGAGGCTTAACGGATGGTATTCGGTCGATGATTGTAACGCTGATCCCGGTATCGTCGACTTCTATTTCGATAATTATGCCACTTGTCCATGGAAAAACGACGGCGTTACTGGATGTCGGATGTGGATTGGAGGGGTATAATGAACTGGTTTGTCGAAATCGAGGGCGATATTCTTGAACGATTTGATCTGTATTTGAACGGGGAATACAGACCATGGTTTGACGAACGTAAAGCAGACGATTTCTACCTCGTTCATTGTGTGTCGGGAGATAATGCACAGGGAGCAGGATTCGCTACGGTCTTAAACGACCGTTACCACTTCCGCGATGGTCTATGTGCTGATCTTGCAGAAGGTTTTGGGTTCGGAACTGATAAATGGCACTTCAAAAAATCGTCTGGTGAGTTTTACAGAATACCGCTTAATCCTGATTACTCTCTCGGAAAGGCTCAGCGTATGAAATTCGAAGGCGAAATCGGAGCTGTTTATGCGACTGAACGCTGTCCGCATATCCTCGGGTTAGTGACGAAGAAGCGTTACTATGATAAGCCGACACTTGACACCATGAGAACTGCTATTCAAGAACTTCGCACACGACTTACGACAATTGCATGGTATGATGACGATGACATGCTTACAGAAATTATGATGCCTCATATCGGATGTGGTCTCGATAGGCTCAGATGGGATGATGTTAGGGAAATCCTGTTTGACGAGCTGCATGGGCTTGGAGAAGCAGGCAGGATCCGAGTTGTTGCGGCAGAGCTGCCGAAAAGGATTGTTAGGTTCTAAATAAGACCTATACACGAAAGGAGAAAAGGCTATGAGAAAAAGCAAGGACAGTTATTATCTCGACATCGCAGTAGCAGTGGCAGAACGATCCACTTGCTTGAGGAGAAAGTATGGTGCCGTTATTGTCAAAGATGACGTTATCGTCTCGACAGGATACAACGGCGCTCCTCGTGGCAGAGCTAATTGCTGCGATATCGGGACTTGCAAGAGAGCTTCGGAAAACATTCCGCATGGTGAGCGGTACGAGTTATGCCGCTCTGTACATGCCGAGCAGAACGCCATCATCGCTGCTGGATACGAGAAGACCAATGGTGCCACTTTGTATCTGGCTGGTTATGATGTTTCAGAAAATAAGATCGTCAAATATCCAGATTGCTGTATGATGTGTAAACGTGTCGTCATCAACGCTGGAATCAAGAAGGTTGTTTTTCTGTGTGTAGAACACGGCATGGATCTTATTAAAACGGTTGATGTGCAGGAATGGATCGATAAGGAGGATGAGTGATGGCATTATTTCAAATTATACAGCAAGGAAACGATCCCGTTTGGGAATTCAAATGTCCTCTCTGTGGTCAACAATGGTCTGAGTACTGGACAGAAGATTCAGATTTACATGTCCATGAGGTCGACGTATTAAGAACCAAGAAGCTTAGAGAAAGGACGTTCCAAGCGCGCATGAACTGTCGTCGTTGTGGATTGTTGGTCTGGTCGAATAAAATTGACAGGAAGGATGGTAATGAAGATGAGTGACTTTGAAAGAAAAGAGAAACTCGCTGAAATCTTCGGACAGATGGCTGAATACTTCGAGGATTGGTTTGGTCCGGATGACTTTGACGAGCGCGATGTGGAAATTGCAAGGTTTGTCGGTAAGCCTCTTGGTGAAGTCAAGTTCGGCGATGTCCTTGACTATATTGATGAAAAGCGTCCGGAACTCGCTAAGGAGTTTAAGACATGCATGACGATTGCGAAAGATGCACAGCAGCGTGGACGAGTCTGGACGACCGGTAACCCACTCAAGACCATCGTAAGTCGTAAAGATATTTCAGTACTTGAGGCATTCGCCATGTATGAAATTCTTTGTGATTTGCTTGGATTAGGGAGGGATAAGTGATGGATTTCGATGAAGTATTACAGAAAGCGATCGATAAGCAAAGGGCGGAAAACGGTCTTGTGAATCCCGAATATGTGTTTATCTACGATACTCCGTTTACTAAGGCTGAGTACACCGAGCTTAGGAACTCCAAATATCTGATGGATAACTTCGATGTTGTTGTCGACATGAAGCGTTGTGGACTCAAGATTGCTGATGAGCTCTTACCGAAAAGCATCAACGGCTATATGGTTAGTTACATCTTAGAGTTAACACCATCTGAATTTAATGGTCAGAACGTCATCATTATACACGTATGTGTTTCATTATTCTGTAATGGTGCGGGTAAGCCTACGACGTTCCACGAGCGTCACACATTTGATTTGTTTGATGCAAAGTGGTCTAACGGATCGAAAAACGAGAGCTTCTACAACCATGCAAATACTCGTTATCGCAGTATATTCGAGCATCTCTTGCGTACCACTTGTATGTTTGCTAATGTGAAGTATAAGGAGGATGAGAAATGAAGAAAACACCAATCGAAAAGAAAAAGAAGTGGCTTTTGGTAACGTCTCTTTTCTGTTTACTCTGGTTTGTATTCTTCTTTGCTTGTGGTCTTGAATATGCGGTTCAACTCGAAAAGGTTATGGCTTCCAGATATTTCATCGTTTCTATTGTGCTCGCGGTAATTGGCGGAATATGCTGGATCATTATAATCAAGGAGACTGACGATGATTCACGGTAAATATGTCCTTGTTCAAAAAACCATCATTGAGGTTACAGATGGGACTAAGTGTGAGGAATTATTAGTCTCTGACGATATCATGGATATTCTTAACCGATTGATGAATGAACTGAAAATGG